>MDTC01240278.1_pt1 | contig 14461 bp, 13 predicted proteins | sample 811181 | NCBI WGS metagenome assembly MDTC01 (sample SAMN05326644, study PRJNA326480) | marine metagenome | isolation source: seawater | place: Pacific Ocean: North | collected 2011 | reverse complement strand
ATATTAAATCTAATCCTGATAAAGTTTATTGGTCTGATGATGAATTGATTTCTAATGCTAAATCAATAGGAATTCAGGTGTAATTTCTATCCAATTTTTTATAGGAAGAATATGAAAAAGTACGGGCCAGATTTTTTTAATATAACAAATTTGTTAACTGAAGAAGAATTATTAATACAGCAGACAGCTTATGATTTTGTCCAAGCTGAGTTCATGCCAATTATTAATGAACATTATGAGAATGCTACATTTCCCATGGATATTATACCTAAGCTTGGTGAATTAGGTTTTATGGGGTCTTCCTTACCTGAAGAAAGTGGAGGCGCAGGTGTTAGTAATGTTGCTTATGGACTTATTCTGCATGAATTAGAGCGAGGAGATACGGGCCTTCGTTCTTTTGCTAGTGTACAGGGTGCTTTAGTTATGTATCCGATTCATGCATATGGTTCCGATGAACAAAAATCTAAATGGCTTACTAAATTAGGATCAGGTGAAAAAATAGGTTGTTTTGGGCTTACGGAACCAAATTTTGGTTCTAATCCAGGTGGTATGGCGACTAGATGTAAGAGAGATGGTGATGATTGGATTCTTAATGGAAATAAAATGTGGATCACTAATGGAACATTAGCAGATATTGCTGTTATTTGGGCTAGAGATGAAGAAGGTATAGTGCGTGGATTTTTATTAGAAAAAGGGATGGAAGGGTTTACATCAAGTGATATTCATGGCAAATTAAGCTTACGAGCCTCCGTTACATCTGAGCTTTCAATGTCTAATGTTCGGGTTCCAGATTCCGCTAGACTCCCCAATATAAAAGGGTTAAAAGGTCCACTAAGTTGTTTAACTCAAGCAAGATATGGTATTTCGTGGGGGATGGTTGGAGCAGCTGTAGATTGTTATAATACTGCCTTAGATTATTCTAAAGAAAGAAAACAATTTTCTAAACCTATTGGTGGATATCAGCTAACACAGGCCAAATTAGCTGATATGGTTACACGTATTACAGAAGCACAACTTTTAGTTTACCATCTTGGCCGATTAAAAGATGATGGGGATATGACTTTTCAACAGGTCTCAATGGCGAAAAGAAATAATTGTTCAATGGCTCGAGATATTGCTAGGATTTCACGTGAAATATTAGGAGGAAATGGTATAGTAGAAGATTATTCCCCTATTCGTCATATGGCAAATATAGAATCAGTTTATACTTATGAAGGTACCCATGAAATGCATACTTTAATTATTGGGCAAGAAGTTACTGGTATGGCAGCTTATGATTCTTAAAGTTTAAATTAAATATTTATGAGTTTATTTTAATAATATCATTTTTTTCATCTGTATAAAATTATCTGCTTGGATCATATAAAAATAAATACCTGCCGGTATAGGACTTCCATGATCATTAGTTGCATTCCATTCAATTGAATGATATCCAGGTTTTTGTTTATTATTCACTAAGGATATAATCTTACGTCCTAAAATATCATAAATCTTAATTTGCACCATCGCATTATTCGGTAGATCATAATTAATTATTGTTTTTGGATTAAATGGATTTGGATAGTTTTGATGGAGAGAAAATATTTTTGGAATCAATTTTTCTGAGAATGAATTTAATGCATTATTGATATCTATATTGATTGTATAAGGTGCATTTTCTGCCATTATAGTATCAATCCCATCTGTAACAGAAACATTCCATGTAATGCTTGCAAGTGAAATATTATTTTCAAAAAGATCATTATAAAAGTCTAAATAGGATATATCAAAATTCGTTACATTTGTATCTACACTAAAATCGTTAATCTCTGAACTTATATATCGAAATAAATAAATTAATGAATCATTATTTAAATCGGATGATGCTTCCCATGAAAATGAAATAGAGTTATCGATTAGATTATATTCATCAATAATTATATCAGAATTATTATCGGGAGTAGATAAGGAAAATTCTGAGGGTGAAAAATTAAATTGTTCACAACCAATACCAAAAGCACCCATATCTGCAATAGTATTATTTTCATCATAGGGTGAATTTGGATCTGCCGTATCTACACAAGGTGAATTTTCTGCTAATGTGTAATCACTACTATCTATTAGGCAAAATAATGGATCTAAATCAATATTCCCTATTCCTTCCCAACCTCCTTGAATATTTGAATAAGTTATAGAAACATTATTTAAGTTTATAATGGATTGAGGGATATTATCCCATAGAATACTATTTTTTATAATTGGGTTTATATTATCATTATTATTTTCATAATAAAGTCCACCACCATTATTTGCTATATTATTAATAATTGATAAATTGATAAATAAAAAATCTCCATCCATAATATATAATCCGCCACCTTCATTATTTGAAGAATTCATCAAAATGGAAGTATGTTTTAATATCGGGTTTGACATTTCGAGATATAGTCCTCCACCATTATATGATGCATGATTATTTTTAATTGTACAATTTGTTAAAGTAGGTTCCGAATTAAAACAAGCAATCCCACCACCATATTCAGATGAGTTATTTTCAATGAGAACGTTATTAATTAACGCATTTGAATTACTATTCAGACAGATTCCACCACCGTTTGTACCTCCGGAATTATTTTTTATAATTAGATTTTCCAAAGTTGGATTTGATCCTTCAATATATATTCCACCTCCTTGACCATAGACACATCCAATGCCATTTTGAATAGTAAATCCAATAATTTTGCATGTTGAATCAATATTACCATAAATAGCAAGAGTACAATCAGTACTATCTCCGTCAATTATAGTATTATTAATATAACTAGTATCATTTGTTGTGATAAATAATGATGCTAAAACTATATTTTTAGAATACAACCAATTTGATTCAAAATACGTACCTGGTTGTACAAGTATGGTATCATTTTCTGATGCACGCTCTATTGCGAACTGAATAGTGGCAAATGGTCTTTCTAAACTACCATCGTTATTATTAGATCCTGTAGTCGCTACATACCATATTGGGCCATTATGCATTATCATTGGTTCAGTGAATTCATTTCCAAAAGTTTCTTCAAGATTCCATGTAATACCTGGTATCCAAATATCACCTCCATATTCATAGGCACCTTGATCAGGAGCTACACCAATATAATCATCTGTGATACCATCAATATTTATACCTGCGTCAACTAATGCTGAATCTGGGTGTGGTCTAAAATCATAATTATCAGGATCTATCAAGTGATTTTTGATATTATCATTTGTTTCATAGCCGTTCCAATTATTTGAATAAATACCAGGCACAGGATAATCCTGATATGTACCAGATCGGTGGCCAGCTATTTTATTTGCTGCATTATTTTGAGTAAATGTACCTTCATTTCCGCCTTGTTCGATCATTACGATAATATCATTTTTATCACCATTATCAAAAGCAGTATTATTGAATAAATTGTGTTCAAATCCTTTAATCATAATACCACCCTGAACATTCCAAATTACATTATGGTGCATTAATCCATTATTCCCTTCTCCATTTCCATCGAATCTTGCTCCATACTTAATGGTATCGTGAAGCCAGTTATATCGAATTTCAACATTAGGTTGTTGTCCAGTCATACATTGCACCAAAGATCCGTCGCTTTGCATATATCCACTATCAGACATATCATTTAGTTCGATCAAAGCAGCATTACCAGGATTTAAAGTTGCAGATGCTCCCAGTTTATGAAGTGTATTATTTCTAAAAATATTATCTGAGCCACCCATTTGTATAGATGTCATTAAACCATTTAAATCGGTAGCAGTATGATCAATATGATAAAAATAGCAATCTTCAATTGTATTATCTCCAGAATACATTTCTAATGCAGATCCATCAGTATAGCGAAATGATGATTGTACTACTTTACAATAACTACTAGATGTAAAAATGGTTATATCAGGCACGGTATCAATTATACCCAGCATACGTTTGTAGCAATTTGAGTAGAAAAGGTTACAGCGATCTATTAATCCATAATCACTGTTATCATATTTAAAAGTTGTACCAAAGAATTCAACCTCTTGAATGGTAATGAAATCTGAATCATAAATTTCAAATGCATAAGATTGAACCTTTCCTCTTATATCTAATGTATTAGGATTCAAATCGTTTGGGGGGTAGTAGTATAGTTCTTTTGTTTCAGGATTGAAAAACCATTCATTTTCGGAATTAAGAAATTCTAGTTTACCCTCTAAATAATAATCATGATGTTTTACTTTCCAATCAGGAACAGTATCATATGTAAACGTATTGCCATTATGAGAATTAACTCTTCGGGTCCAAGTTTTAAATGAGCCGACATTTAGAATAGCAACTGCATCTGTTATGTCAAAGCCTATTGTAGCAAGATTTATATCAGAATGAGGTTCATCAATTAGGGTTCCATTATCATATGCTTCATCATCTTGATCAATTGTGCCATGGCCCCAATAATCATCCTTATTCCAAATGGAGCCATCTTCAATATTTGCGTTTGGCCATCTTGCCATTAATATTTCTTTACGATCTAAAAAAAGTTGCCAGATGTCAAAATCAAGAGTAGTTTTCCAGATACCATTAGAGTGGGTCTCCCAAATGGTTTCAATAGGCACTGTCCCATCTAATAAAACTTTTTCATTATTGTAATTAGAGAATATTATGGGGTAGCCATCAATCCCATCTTTATCATTGACTGTAACAGTTTCATGGTATGTTCCCTGCCTGATATAACAAATGTCGCCAGCGACCATAATATCTGCAGCTTGCTGAATTGTGCGAAAAGGGCTTATAAAAGAGCCAGGATTATTATCAGATCCAAATGTTGCTACATAATATTCAGATGAGAATAATATATTTATACAAAATATGAGAATCGATATTATAGATGTATTATTAAGCATTTTAAATTCTAGATATATATATAATCAAGATTGATTAAAATTATCAAATTTTAGTTCATCTAATTTAAACTTTATTTAAATATAAATTTATATAGTTAATATTTCATACATTCCAAAAGAGATTATGATTAAGATAATTATATAATAATTACTATTAAGTTTTTATGAAACGAAGAGAATTTTTTAAAAAGAGTTTAATTGGATTATCTATCCCTTCATTTTTTGTAAATGATAATAAAATAAAATCAAATTTAAATACTCCATTGATTTTATCAACATGGGAACATGGTATTCCAGCGAATGATGCGGCATGGTTATCAATTCAGAATGGTGAATCAGCACTGGATGCTGCAGAAGTAGGAGCAAAGGTAGCAGAATCTGATCCAAAAAATACATCGGTTGGCCTTGGAGGTTTACCTGATGAGAAAGGTCATGTAACACTTGATGCTTGTATTATGGATTCTAATGGTAATGCAGGCTCGGTAGCTTTTTTAAAAAATATTGTACATCCTATATCGGTAGCTAGAAAAGTTATGGAAGAGACTAAACACGTAATGCTCGTAGGTGATGGAGCACTTCAATTTGCTAAAGAACAGGGTTTTAAAGAGCAAAATCTTTTAACATCAAACTCAAAAAAATTGTGGAAAGAGTGGAAGCAGAATCGCAGAGAAATGAAACCTCATGAGACCCATGATACTATTTCTGTTTTAGTACAAGATGAAAAAAGTAACCTTGCAGGTGCTTGTACTACTAGTGGATGGGCATATAAAATGCATGGTAGAGTAGGAGATAGCCCAATTATAGGTGCAGGACTTTTTGTGGATAATAATATTGGTTGTGCTGCTGCAACAGGATTGGGCGAAGAAGTAATAAAAACATCTGGTAGTTTTTTAGTTGTTGAATTAATGAGACAGGGATATGATCCAACAGCAGCATGCGAAGAAGCTTTAAAAAGAGTTATACAATCTCATAATGGGAATCCTGATTTTCAAATAGCATATATTGCTATTAGGAAAGATGGTGAAATAGGATCTGCCTGTATTAAAAGTTCATTCGATTATGCATTAGCAAAAAATGGTAAAAATAAATTGTACAGTATTAAAGGATTAATCTAAAGTAATAGATGGAAATATTTTAACAATACCATTTATATCTATTTTTGCATATCCATTATTATTTAATCCTCTAAATATACCAGAAATAGTTTTTCCGTTTTGTTTGAATGATACAGTTTTATCTAAATGATAACAATATTTCGTCCAAATTGTTGGCGATTTTTGTAATACTTCAAAATTCCTTTCGAAAAATGTTGTTATAATTGCACAAAATAACTCTCTTTGATGAGTATGACCTGTCTCAATTGATATTGATGTTGCATTTGAGATTAACTCATCTGGAAAATCAGAAGTTGCTTCATTAATATTAAGACCAATTCCTATTACCATTTGGGTCAGATTGCCATTTCTCACTTTTGATTCACATAGAATGCCGCCGCATTTTTTACCATTAATAAGTATATCATTTGGCCATTTTAATTTTGGTTTCAAACCACGGTTCTCAATAGCTTGAGCTACTGATAATCCTGCTGATAAAGGGATTAGACTTGCATCATTTAATGATACGGGTTCATCAATAATTATAGACATTGCTAAACCTTTACTTGGACTCATAAACCATGAATTATTGCCTCTACCTTTTCCTTTTTTTTGTTGATCAGTAATGACAATCATGCCATGATTGCTTTCTTTTTTTTCAATAAGATTCCAAGCCTCTTGATTTGTTGAAGGTAGAATTTGATAATATTCTATTTCTTGGCCAAAAATTTTTGTTCGCAAGTTTGTTGAAATTAAGTTTGTAAAGATCATTATTAGATGAAAAGATATGTTAACTCAATATATGCAAGTACCATTGCGAGAATTGCACCTGAAATAACTTGAGCAGGTGTGTGCGCGTTCATTATTACTCTAGAATAGCAAACAAGAAAGAGCAATAGACCCATGATTATTGGGTGATGAAACCCATTGAACCAAAGAGCTATTAAAGGGCCGCCTAAGCCTATAGCATGGATTGAGATTTTCCAAACACGAGTTATAAACCATACAATTGCTGTATTTATAGCATAGCAGAACATGATACCTTGAATTAAAGGTTCTGCATTTTGTAATCGTAATAGAATAAATCCAATTGCAAAATAGATAGTCCCAAATACTAGAGGTTGTATGCGTTGTTCTCTAATAGATACTTCAAGATCTGATATTAGATTATTTTTTTTTAAGAAAAATATAGTAGTGACTGGGAAAAAAGTTGAAAAAAGAAATGATGTAATAAATAAATGATTAGCATTTTGACCGGAGTGATTAGTATAGATTAATATACTAAACATAACTGGGGCTACTATCATAGGATGAAGTATAAAGGAAATGATAATTGCAGCTTGTTTCAATTTAATATGGTTGATGTTCGCCAAATATAGAGCGAAATTGATCTGAAATTTCACCTAATGTACATTGACTTTTTACACAATCTATTATTGCAGGCATGACATTTTCTGTTGATTTTGCTACTAATTTTAGATCAAGTAATTTTGATTTAGCTTGGTCATTATTCCGTTTTTGTTTTATTGATTTAACGGATTCAATTTGAGCTTCTACTTTTTTTGAATCAATTTTCATTAGATCTATTTCAGGTTCATCAGATTCAAGATATTTGTTGATACCTACAATAATTTTCTTTTTGGAATCAATCTTTTTTTGATAATCATATGCACTATTTGCAATCTCGTTTGCTATCCAACCTTGTTCAATAGCTTTAATGGCGCCACCTAAATCATCAATTGTATTTATCAAACCTGTTACATTATCAATCATTTTTTCAGTTAACTCTTCAATAAGATAACTGCCTCCAAATGGATCTACATGTTCTGGGATTTGAGTTTCATGAGCAATAATTTGTTGAGTCCTTAGGGCTAATTTGGCAGCATTCTTTGTAGGCAGAGATAAAGCTTCATCACGACTATTTGTGTGTAATGATTGAGTTCCTCCTAATATAGCTGACAAAGCTTGGATTGTGGTACGTACTACGTTATTATCAATCTGAGTTGCTGTAAGTGTGGATCCACCGGTTTGTGTATGAAACCTACATAATAATGCTTTTTCATTTGTGACATTAAATCTTTTTTTCATAATTATTGCCCAGATTTTCCTTGCAGCACGAAACTTAGCAATTTCTTCTAAAAAACCATTATGAGCATTAAAAAAAAATGAAATTCGAGTCCCAAATTTATTAGGGTCTAATCCTTTTTCAATAGCAGCCTCGACATAAGCAATCGCATTTGCGAAAGTAAATGCTAATTCTTGTTCAGCAGTGCTCCCAGCCTCTCTAATATGATAACCAGATACAGAAATAGTATTCCAATTTGGTAAATGAGATTCACAAAATTGAAATATATCTGTTATTAATCTCATAGAATTAACTGGAGGGTAAATATATGTACCTCGAGCAGTATATTCTTTTAAAATATCATTTTGAATTGTACCTTTTAAATTTTTCGGTTCAATACCTTTATTTTCTGCTGTTACAATATAAAGTGCTAGCATTATTGCTGCTGTCGCATTGATTGTCATAGATGTGGAGATTTCATGAAGCGGAATATCTTTAAATAAATTTTCCATATTATCTAGAGTGCAGATTGGGACTCCTACTTTACCTACTTCACCAATTGCTAAAAAATGATCAGAATCATAACCAATTTGTGAAGGGAGATCAAATGCAACAGATAGGCCTTTTACACCATTATCTAAAAGTGCTCGAAATCTTTTATTAGAATCGTCTGCAGAAGTAAACCCTGCATATTGACGTGTCGTCCAGAGCCTATCTTTATACATATTTGGATAGATTCCCCTCTTATAGGGGAATTCTCCGGGTTTTCTATTTGTCATTATAATCCACGATCTTTTTTTATGCTTTGGTAAGCATCATTCACAGCTTTGAATTTATTTTCAGCTAATTTTTGCATTTCATTACCTAAGTGAGCAACTTTATCAGGATGATATTTATTAGCCATTTTACGAAATGCTTTTTTGATTTCATCATTTTTTGCATTTGGTTCAAGCTCTAATATCTTATATGCTGAATCACTATCTTTGATAAACATAGCTTTTATAGAATTAAAATCTTGATTATTTATATTTAGATAATTTGAGATTGTATTAATAACCTTTACTTCATTGGGGTGTATATGCCCATCAGCGGCAGATAATCCAAAAAGGACGTGAATTAATTCTAATCTACTTGGATGATCCATAGATTTTTGAATTTGCCAACAAACATCTTTTAATGGATAGTCTTGCTTGAGAATATCTTTAAAAACTCCCATTAATTGAAGCGTCTGTTTTGAACCCAGCTGTTTAATTAAAAATTGTTTTACATAATCCAGTTCAGATTTTAGAAGCTGGCCATCTGCTTTCATGACTTTTGCAAATAGAACTAATACTGAGATAATAAAATCTGCAGGCTTAGTCTTTGATCCAACACTACCATATTCTATTTGGTTGGTATTCATTGATGCAATTGTATAACCTAAGATTGCACCAATTGGGCCGCCAATAACCCAGCCTAATCCACCCCAGAGAAATTTTTTATTTATTGGCATAATAATTATTTAATTTTTTAAGAATAGTTATTTGAAATAGAATTAAAACGTTAATTTATTCGTTTTAGGATATTATTTCACAGTAGTTTTAACCTTTCGTGTCTATCGCTAAATTTATCTATGAAAATTCCCTTGCGCATACAATGGCTGTTATGGTGGTCTTATATTGCTAATCGTTCAAGAATAGAAAAATTAGTAAAAATTACTAAGAGAGGTGATGGTGCTAGAAGTATTCTTTTTCTTTTACCACAAGGACAAATTACTGCTCCAACCGTATCTCATTTAATTAAACGTGATATAGATAATGATTTTAGAGAAATACGATATGTTGTACACGAAAATGGCTTGAAATATTATTCGGAACAATTAAAATTAAATATGATTTCTTATACTGATGATGATTTAAACTGGTGGGGAGAAATCCAATCCAGTATAATTCTAGATAGAATTAAAACTATTAAATATGATGCAATTGTAAATATGAATCAGAAATTTAATCCTACGATGACATTGTTAGCTCTTAAATTGGAAGTCCCTATAAAAATTGGATTTGAGTCACCCTTTGCTGAAAATATTTATACAATGATTATCCAAAGTTCAGAAACTGGATTTTTTGAAAAAAATTATGAAAAAGTTGAACAACTATTAGGATTATAATGAAAATTATTTTATTTGAAGATTCGCAAGCTTTGAATTTTGAGCCGATTTCGCTTACTAGACCAGTTTTTGATATTCGTTATGGACAGTATACACTATTAACCCGTACTGAAAAATTATTACCAGAAGAATCACTTGAACTTTGGACGCGTGATAATTTGGAGGATTTAGTTAAAAGTAAATATAATCAATATATAATTAATGAAATACCTAGTGAAGATTCAATTTGGTTAAATGCTCGAGTTATCTGGGATAAAAATTTAATTAAAAAAATTATAGATTCTCCATCAAGCATATTTATTTATGATAATATTTTAATTGGCGCAAATTTGAATCGATCAGAAGCTGCAGAATGGTTACAAGCAGGAGGTCCTAAGACAATGTTTCATCCATCTGCAGAAGTTCATAACCTAAATAATATTCCGATAGTGAATTATTTATGGGATTTTTTAAAGATGATAGATCAGTCAGTTTCTGAAATAGATTCTTCTGAAATTTATGATCCCCATGATGATTTTGTTATTATAGATGAATCTAATGGCCCAGTAATCATTGATAAAGATGTAATAATTGAACCATTTACCTATTTATCTGGACCACTTTATATTGGTAAAGGTTGTATTATTGCTTCTCATAGTAAAATAAGAAAATCAGTTATTGGACCATATTGTAAAGTTGGTGGAGAAATCTCGGGTAGTATTTTTCAAGGTTTCTCTAATAAAATTCATGATGGTCATTTAGGTGATAGTTTTATTGGAGAATGGGTAAACTTAGGATCGGGTACAACTAATAGTAACCTTAAGAATGCATATGAAAATGTTTCAATGTATATAAATGGTTTAGATGTCCAATCTGAAAAATTATTTTTAGGTTCATTCATAGGGGATCATTCGAAAACTGGCATAGGCACCCAACTGAATACGGGTACTAATATTGGTCCAGGTTGTAGTATCATAGCCCATTCTTTTCCAAAGAATTATATAGCGCCATTTACATTTTGTATAAATCGTAAAGAGAAGAAGATAAATTTTGAACAATTTATTCAAACTGCAATTACAGTTAAGGCTAGAAAGCAACAATTATTAAGTAAAGAAGAGAAGGCTCTATTTAAAGAACTCTTTTTATCTCGGTAAATATATTGCTCCTGGTAAAACCATCATTTATATTAACCGCCAATTTTAGTGGAAAAAATAAATGCTTGAAGGCCTAATCTGTCCTGTTTGTGAAAATACTATCGATGAAATCGATCTCAGAGAATCTTTAAAATGTCCTAATTGTTCTGTCGATTTAAAAGATAGAAAATATTTAGATTTTATTGAATTTCTTATGGCGAATGGAATTGTTGAGAATCTCGACTTTTTTGATCCAGAAGTTTACAGTGATGATGTAGATGACTTAGATCAAACAAAAGAAGAAGAGGGGGATCCGAGTGAGTTTGAGAAGAAAAAAGATTTATTCAATATTTATGAGAATGAACTTCATCCAAAAAACGTTGAAGAAGATAATGAAATAAAAGATTATACTTCATTTGATGGGATTAATGATGATTGGGAAGAATTTAATGAAAGAGATCTTACAAGTAAAAAGGAGTCCTAATATTTATTATGGATAAAAATCAAAATAAAACTCAACAAATAAATATTGAATTAGATGAAAAAGTTAGTTCTGGAGAATATGCAAATTTTGTTGTAGTAACTCATTCGCCAGCAGAATTTGTTTTAGATTTTACTCGTATTCTTCCAGGTGTTCCCAAAGCAAAAGTACACTCTAGGATTGTAATGGCCCCCCAGCATGCTAAGGCTTTTTTAGGTGCTTTAAATGATAATATAAAAAAGTTTGAGGCCAAAAATGGAGAAATAAAAATGCCAGATAGAGGTGAAGGTTTTTCATCTTTTGGTGTTAAACCTCCAACAGATGTTTTACCAAACTGACTAATAATTCTAATCATCTTCATACCAAACCCAAATTTTTCTTCTCTTTAGTTCTCTCATTTTTAATATAACCCAAAGAGAAAGGATAAACCAGGCAGCCCCATAGCCAAATACACTCCCCATAATGACATCGCCAGGGTAATGTACTCCTACATAAATACGTGAAAATCCGATTAAAAAAGCAATGGTGAACATAGGTACTTTCGCTTTATTATAAAAATACGATAGGACGACTGTTGCAGAAAATATATTTGCAGCATGGTTTGATGGCATACTTAACCGACCGCCTTTTGAGACTAGTACATTTATTATACCATTGAGTTCATGTGATGGTCTCACTCGCTGGAAATATGGTTTAAATATATAAGTTGATATTGAATCTGTAAGACCAATTGCAATAATTAAAATAGCAAGACATATTCGACCGCGTTTTCCACTAAAAATTGCTAAATATGTAAATAATATAATTAATGGAATAACCCAATTATCTTTTTCTGTTATGAATGGCATAATATTATCAAAAATAGTATTTGATAGACTCTTATTTATCCAATACATTATATTAGTATCAATTGTATTTAGTATTTCTAGCATTTCTTAAAATCACATAAGGAGTATAATGAATTTCAAATAGATTATATTTCCTCTTAGATTATTAATGAGCTTAATCCTTTTTATTAAATTTTTTAATACTACGTCTTGCCCAAAATATCCATAGACAATAAAGAAATATAATACTTCCTAAGATAAACAAAACCTCACTTGTCACCCATATCCAAAAATTGTTCATGATTGTTGGTGACGTTGATTTGTTACATTTATATTCATCATCTAAATTAACCTAAAAATTTTAATTTATCTTTATAGGAAATTAAAAATGAAAATTGCTGTATTAGTTAAGCAAGTTCCCGGCTCTGAATCTCTTCTGAATTTATCATCTGATGAATCATGGATTGATGAGACTCAAACTACTTATGTAATGAATCCTCCTGATAATTATGCTATTGAAGAAGCATTAATTATAAAAGAAAGGATTGGTGATTGCGAAGTTGTGATTTTAAGTCTTGGACCTGATAGAGTACAAAAAGTTATTCGTGAAGGTTTAGCAAAAGGGGCTGATAGAGGTATACATCTGCAAGAAGGTGGGCAGATTGAAACGGATCCATTATCTATTGCAAAAAGTTTTGTTTCTGTTTTAGAAAAAGAAAATTTTGATTTAATACTTACTGGACTTCAATCTGATGATACAGGTATGGGACAAACAGGTGTACTTATTGGTGAAATTTTAGGTATGTCTACTGCAACATTAGTTATGGAGACAGATATTCAAAATGAAATAATTCGTGTTAAGAGAGAATTAGAATCAGGATGGTTCCAATGGGTGAAAATTCAGTTACCAGCATCGATTAGCATTCAATCTGGCCTGAATACTCCACGTTATCCATCATTAAAAGGTATTATGGGTGCAAAAAAGAAAGAAATAAAAATTATACCATCAGATGAGCATCAATCTGAACCGCAATCACAGTCTATAGATAAAATTTTTATCCCAAAGACGTCAAAGAAAACAGAAATTATTGAAGGCGATATAGATCATTCAGTTGGGAGAATTGTTGAAATATTAAAATCAGAAATAAAGGTTTTGTAAATTATGAAAATATTAGTTGTGTTAGAAGACAATCAAGGCACTATTCATCGTATGAGTAAAGAGGCTATTGTTGGAGCTCAAAAAATAGGTGATTCAGTAATTGCACTTGCAATAGGCGCTAATTCTCAATCTTTAGTATCTGAAATTTCTGATATAGATTTAGATGAAGTTATTACAGTTAATCATGAATTAGTTTCTAATTATAATGCAGATGGATATGCAGAAGTTATGAAGCAAGTAATTGATACAGAAAACCCCAAAATGATAGTTTCTGGGCATTCATATCAAACACGAGATTTTATGCCACGAGTTAGTGCTAAACTTAATATCCCTTTTATTCCTGATATTATTTCTATGGATAATGGATTTATTAAACAAATATTGAATGCAAAATTGAATGCAACTTGCTCAACTAAATCAGAACAAATTATTTTAAGTTTTCAATCATCGGCATTTAACTCCGAGGATATTCGGCTAGGATCTTGTTCATCTAGAATATTTGATGCTAATCTTAGTCCTGAACATATACGATCAGAGTCAGAAGACCCTTTTCAGGAAACTGTAGGTGATGTGGATTTAGAAAATGCAGAGTTATTGGTCTCTGTTGGCAGAGGTATAGAAAAAGAAGAGAATGTGCAGCTTGTCTATGAATTAGCAAAAGTAATGGGT
>MDTC01223332.1_pt1 | contig 14462 bp, 11 predicted proteins | sample 811181 | NCBI WGS metagenome assembly MDTC01 (sample SAMN05326644, study PRJNA326480) | marine metagenome | isolation source: seawater | place: Pacific Ocean: North | collected 2011 | reverse complement strand
TAGGATTTTTAGCAGAAATGTCTGTTCATGCACAATTAGCGCAAGCTAAACAAAATTGTTTATACAAAGGATTTAAGGAAAATACCCCTCAATTCCAACAATGTTTAGATAATGTTAACTTCCATTTACAAAATAAAAATGATTTATTACACAGACTTAATTAAAATAATTATTTTAAATAATTACTTTAATTAATATTTAATTATTTTTTACATATGTTGTAAATTGATCATTTGCAGTTAATTTAATTCGTGATTTAATATTAGTTCCAGGTACATTATTAACTTTGTACATTTTACATATATCACAATTTTGTTTACCTGCTTTTGGAATACACGGTCTGCCAGTTGGATATGAACGATTGAAATTATAATCTCTCCATATTGGATTACAATCTCTATTTTTATCACCTTTTATAGTCGCATGTGATAAATATGTACAATTTGGATCATTTTGACATTGAGCAATACATGTATCTAATGATACATCACTATTACCTTTATTTAATAAAGTTGGTTGATTACATAGCTGATGACCATATTTGCTACCTAAATGTGGTTCATAATTATTACCATACTTTATCCACCCACTTTTACCACAGTGTTCTGTCATGCCTGCGACTTGTTTACCACATTGATTTATATGTTTTGGATTTGGTTGTATTTCATATCTTGATAATTTATTATTATTCATAATCTTTGGTATACAGTATACCAAGATTTTTATAAATATAATTTTTATTTTTTAATAATATAAATGGGATGTTTATTTTCTAAATGTTGTAAAAGAAATATGGAACCTAAAATAAAAGAATTTGATATACTTGTTGAACGCGATGAATATGATTCACGCATCATTATTTTATGTAAAAAAAATCTTAATGCTAATGATTATAATATTTTATGATAAAGCTTGATAACATACTGCTAATACTATTATTATAATTATACTCAGTAAATTTATTATAATTTCTCTTGGATTAAAGCAATCCCATCCAAAATCGGTTGGATAGTTTTTCATTAGACCTATCTCAACTATAATAGTAACTATTACTTTATATAAAAATAATCCCCATAATATTCCACATAGTATTATGTAACAACCATTAAAATGAAGTGAAATAATAAAATCCAATAAATCATTATATTTTTGAATTATATATTTATTAATACTTAAGCAACATGATGGTTCATAATTAACTGATATATCGGATATATCAGTTAATTGTATATCTATCATTTGATTTTGCTTGATTTCAATTTTATGTTTACATAGAGGACAATTTGTAAAATTATTAGTAATTAAATCATTATAACAATTAGTGTGAATACAATGACCACATTCTAATCGTTTTATTTGATTACTTGTTTCGCATTGTTTTAAGTTTTCGTGACATATGCAACAAACATCATCTATATCAGATATATCATATACCTTATTCATGATACATGATATTGTAATATTATTATATATTAAATCTATGAAATAAAAAATCAATTTATTCTCTAAAACAACATATTTTAAAACAAATATAGAATAAACCTAAAAATCCTAGATTCATTGAAAATTGATCTATACTGAAAGAAGTCCAACTAACATCATAAGGATATTCCTGTGAATTCAATATATATAATAAATACTGTACAATTTTATTGATATATAAAGTATATAATATAAATATACTGAAACATACTAAATTAATTAAATGTTTTTTAACAGATGTATTACGTATTATTAAATATAATTGACGATATTGATATAATAAATTGTGTCTTTGTATATATTCTCGATTATTATAATTTACATTATTTTCTGAATTATCTTCAATAACTATAATATTTTCATTGTTGAGAGGATTACAATATATACATTCTATATTTGTTAATAATCTACACATGTCACATATACGATGGTTATTAACGCATATATTCACGTGTGCATACTGAATGCAACAGCAATCACATTCCATTAATAGGTATCTGCCATATATTTTTATATATTATTTATAATCGCAAATATTTACTAATTTTATATATAACTAATATAAAAAAAAAATTGAAAAAATATTTAGTTAGCATATGTATATGTTATATCACCTTTATAAGGTACACTAATCAGTGATATTTAACTCTTCCAAGTCTTACATGGCGCACAACCCCACTTCCCACTGCACTTGTTGCTCTTGCACTGATCAAGTCCCCATGGCGGCACCAGTTGTGTTCACTACTCAGGCTCAGGCTCAGGCTCTGGCTCAGGCTCAGGCTCAGGCTCTGGCTCAGGCTCTGGCTCCGTCTCTGGCTCAGGCTCTGGCTCCGTCTCAGGTTCCGGCTCTGGCTGCGGCTCCGGTTTCGGCCGAGTTGACGCTTAAGAAAAAATGGCAAAATGATATCATGAGTACCGAGCACAAACCAATGCTCAATACTGAAGGTGTGTTCTGGTGTCTTCGAGCTTCCAACGCAAACCTGACACCGGTTCGTGACCAACTCGGTATCTACAAATGCCGCGAGTGCATTAAGCGCACAAAATTTGCAGCCTGCCACATAAATGGGATATCATTGCTGGGTGTGGGCGGCACAACTTGCCCAAGCAACCCCACACTTATGAACACGATTGGGGAGCTCGATCTGTCTGGACGGCAAGAACTGGTGGTAGTCACCAAGGATACATTCCCATCACTTCAGTACACAGGACCTGGTCAGTATATGGTACCTCCCAAATTCTACCACCCCTCGATTCTCCCAGTCGAGGTCACCCCGCAATCTCTAGCTGATCACATCCTGCCACTGGTGCCGAAAATAAACTCGGGTTCTCTGGACGGGCTCTTGTCGTGGATTCTTTCCCAAAAGTCGCGGGAAGACGTGCCCCATCTAATTGCGGCACTTGAAGAGGCGAGTCCGGATTCGAAGCGCGTGTACACTAACTCCCTCCATTGGGTACAAGGCATCCAAGCCAAGTTTCCCGATGTCTTGGACTACGCTAGTCTCGCCCCCAAGAAGAAGTTTGAAATCGCGATCTTCGCGATGATGACTGGACACGCGGAGCGTGATGTGCACTTCGAGTACCAGACCGCATCGGCATTCAAGGGATTCTCGGAGTCTCGCAATATCCGCGAAATTGTCGCCAAGATGGACGCGCAGAGTGACCCTGAACGCAGGATGGTAAGTGCGGTAAACCGCGCGCTCAATAAGCATGCAGTCACAGGGAAGTGGCAGGTCCTGTTGTGGTGGGATGGCAAGAAGTACAGAGATGATCTGGACATCCGTGTGAGGGTGGCCGGTGTTCTCATCTGCTGGTTCTGCATGAAGACACCGGTGGGTAACCTGAACTTTGATGCAGGGGTTAGCGGTAAAGAGGTTGATCCTGTTGAGTGCATCACTCTTCAAAACCCAGACACGTGCACCATTGATGTGCAGCTTTACACCCGCCGTACGCGCGGTGACATTCCATTCACCGTGCTGATCAAGCAAGATGGCGTGATTGTCCGCACGATTGAGCGTGTACTCCCAAGCGACTTCCCAGAGCAGAAAGACTTTTCGATCGGAGATCATACGTTCACCGAATGCGCCGCGCCGCAGATTGGATTGACTGCTGCTGCTGCGCGCAAAGCAGCTGCTCAAGATACGGAATTTGAGAGTATGTTTGGCACACCGAAGAGTAAGATTGCTCTGGCGAGTACTCTTCCCGGCTTCTTGATGCTCCACACTTCGGATGGAGGCGCAGGTCCAGCCCTCAAACCGACTCATGATGCCGCCGACGTTGGTGCCATGTTCAAAACACTGATGGATGGCGGCAAGCCCCGGATTGGGGTTGCCATGCGAGATGTGTCGCATACCCTTTCAGAACTGATTGATCGGGTCCACAATAACCCTGCGACGGTGATTGAACTTCATCTGCCGGATCACGTTCCAGGGTATGGAGCTGAAATCAGTGCTGCGACCGGCAAAGGTCTGCGTTCCGACACGAACTCAACTCTTGTACCGTGCGTTTACACGGCAACGCACAAACCACCGGTACGTGTGACACCGGACACTCCTACAGGAACTGCACGTCTGGATGAGACATGGGCTCCAACTGGTCATAACGGATTAGCCCGCGTTATTGGGATAGTGCCCAACTTTGGTGGTAAGGTATTCTTCATCTTGGAGAATGCCAAAATCTCCGCCGACACTACTACCTTTCCTTCAGGCGGTGGATTCTTCCCGCAAGACCTGAATGTCGACGGGTTCAAGCATCGCAGCCGGTATTGCACCTACCATACGCTTCTTAAGCCTCAGCCAGTCTCAGGTGACATGGACACGGGTGCCATCGGCGCATTCATGATGGCGAAGACCGTGACGGTCTACATCAACGGTCAGAAGACCGTCGTGCAGAATCGCTAGAGTGACCTCGTGCGCTTCTTGTGTTGCTTGATTTTTTTAATTAAAATTTATCACATTAATTTAATTATTAAACAATTATAAATTTTAATATAATTTTATTATATAATGACAATAATTATCATTATTTTAATAATTGTTTCAATTTATCTACAAAATGGAAGAACAGTAAATATAATGTATAAACCTGTCAAAAAAACAAACACAATACATATATTCTGGACTGGTGGATTTGACTCAACCTTTAGAATATGTCAGGCTTTAATTGATGAAAAAAAAACAGTCCAACCTATTTATGTTACAACCCAATGTGTGGATGGGTATTTTTTTCTCGGTAATAAAATTAACAGAAATAATATCGAATTTGAAAAAAAAGCTATGAGAAAAATAAGACAAAAGTTAGCACAAAAATATAAATATACCAAAAAAACATTCTTAAAAACAAGATTTGTTAATAAAATAATCGAAGATAAAGAATATAAACAAGCTATGAAAAATCTTTTTTTTCAAAACTTTGGAATTCTGGCACCAATCTTGAACCAACATTTTGGTTACTTTTCAAGACCGTACAATCAATACACATCGCTGGCTCAATTTAGTAAAAATTATGATTATCCAATTGAAGTTGCTGTTGAGAAATGTAATACTGGTTTAGATTTACATACACGTGGATACAGAATTGGAACAGGACATGAAACAAAATTAGTTAAGGCTAAACCAAATGATTTAAGAATATTTGATAAATTTAGATTTCCAGTTGTTCATTTAACAAAAGAAAATATGCTTAGTATTGCAAAGAAAAATAAGTACGATGATGTTCTTAAATTAACATGGAGTTGTTGGTTTCCCCAAAATGGCAAACCATGTGGAAAATGTGATATGTGCGTACATAGAGTTATTTAATTAAAATATTTTTAATAGATATATAAATATATTATGGCAGAACAGTATTCTGCTGGAATTGATTTATTTAATAATATACAGGATTTATTAAGGGGTAAAATTAGTCTTGATTACATTTCATTGCAATTCGCAAGTGATAATTGTCAGTATTTATTGGCTATGGCATTATTTATGTCTAGATTTAGCCTATCTATATCATTATTTTTATTTATTCTGTATATGTTATCATTTGGAGGATTAGTTACAAAAAAAGTTATGGAGGAAGAAAATATAGGCAAGCCTAAAGATAAGCAATTTACTGTTGATAATCTAAGAAATGATGATAAAGAATTTTCATCTTGCAGTAATTATAATTCCAAAAAAAAAGATCTAAGATATATTACACCATTTATAATAATATTATTTGCAATATTCACAAAAATATTATATAGATTTCCTAGATCACTATCTACAACTACTATATTATTTTTCTTAGTTTTATTATTTTTTCAAAGATTTATTATATTTATAATTCATGATATAGGATTAAGAATAACAGTTAATGCATATTGTTCCCGTGATCCATTATGTAGTTTTAAGGAACATACCGATAATGATCAAATCGATAATACTTATAATTATCAACAAAAATCAAATCATGCTCTTGCGAATAAATTATCATATCAAAAATATAGTATCTTTCGAAAAGGATATTTAAGAGATAGAATATATGATTCATATTCAGCTACCGAATTTTATATATTAATAATTCTAATTAGTTTAAGTGTAATTAGATGGATTATTAGATTGCGCTTATATGGAAAAAATATGGAAATATCGGATATATTTTTTTATTTGAAACCATATCTTACTTTTATTGAAAAAATAAATTTCAATTTCAATCATAAATTATTTAATAATACAGAATATAAAACTGGTTCACACGCATTAAAGTTTATAATTATAATTTTATATTACTTTACAATTCCAGATTTTATTGAACAGCATGTAAAAGCTATATGTCCGAAAACCACAAATTTAAATATATTTCAAAAAATTATAACATTTATTCCACTATTTTTTTTAATCAAAAACATTGATCCAAATATTAGAAATCCGATCCATAAAATATGTTCAGGCTCTATACTATCATTTACTCGTAAAATAGATACGAGTATTGATCTATTAGATAAAAATTTATTTAATTATTATAGTGAATTTCATCCGATATCGATTTTATGGCAACTGATATTCAAACTCTTATTATGGGAAGGATTATCGAAGACAATATTATTTTTTTGTAGTATAATATTTGATCTTCCTCAAATTATTCTATGTTGGGTTTTTTTTAAATTCAAGGAAGTGAGTAATGGACCGATAATTAATGTATTGAAATTTTTATTCAAGGTGCCTTTAAATATAGTTACATTTTTATGTACATACCAAATAATCAAACATATTTATATATCAAATAAATGTTTTAAAAAACCACTTTGTATTAGTAAAAATACTGATCCCGAACCACTCAATGATGCACCCGATGATAGTAAAATCCAATTTCCAGAAATAATTGATTTTGATCAAGAAAATATATTTGAATTAGTTTTAAAAATTATTATTTTAATATGTATATTTTTAATATTAATACCTCCAATGTGGAAATTTATTAAATTATTTGCTGATTATCGATCAACAAAAAAAGTACAAAATGAAGCCACAAATTATAGAAATATGCGTGATTTTTTTAAGGATTTTCATATGCATATAATAAAAAATTATGATAATAATTTATTAATTTCAGATAATATTGCTCAGCAGAAAATTAATTTAATTTACAAATATTTTTATGATAGATGTTTTAGCAAATCAAACATACCTAATGTAAATACTAAACTTTGTAGTGATACCAAGAACGAAATTAAGTTAGGCTATTATCCTAATTTACATAAATATCTTAATAGTGTACTAAAAATAATAATTAATAAAAATGGCTTAACGTCTGAGATGGGTGAGAAAATAAATAATTTATTAAAATTTGATGCTACTTATGACCATCCAAATTATAAAGAGAAATTCCCTATTATATTTCCATTTGATTCATATTTAAACAGATCCGATTTATTAAAAGATTTCTTACAAAATATTATTGATACATTTTATGAATACTACAAAGGGGGCGTTAATCCAACGTTGTCTCCTTCTGTAGATTCAATAAAACAACCTAGAACTGTTGCACGATTGGCACAATTAGACCTAGGAACAGTATGAAATATGAATATATCACAGCCCCTGTAAAATATATCTTGTCTCAGACTTCGGTAAATTTTTATGTGCCACATAAATACACATCGTAAAATCAACTGCTTCTTCCAAAAATTTAAAATGCAACACAATACCTCTATTCACCCCACACATATCTTTATCATTTTTACGTCCATTACATGACGTATGATTTTCACCACATTTCCACAATTCATGTGATTGAACAAAATACTTTTGATTTTTATTCAAATTATAATAATGTTTATTATTATGATATAGTAATTTAAATTTCAATTCATATTTAAGTAATACATCATAATTATCAAATAATAAATAGGTATCAATAATATTATTTATATTACAATATTTTTTATAAAAATACAAGTATTTTTTTGATATCTCTCTTATTTTATACAAATCTTTTATGTGTATATATTCCAAAATATATAAACATAAATCATCACAAATATTCATGATTTGATCTATAATACTATAAAAAATAAATAAAAAATATAGTTTTCAATTTATATTCACACATTAACTTTTATATAGATTTATATATTCTGATTTTTTTGTCCACATACCCCTACAATAAACACATTGATTTGGTTTTATGGTTGACCACCTATTAAAACATTCTTTATGCACACTATTTCCACATACATATTTACAATATACTATTTCATCTTTTTCATGATTTATTTTCTCAAAACAGATTGCGCATTCTTGATTCATTTTTTGCTTTACTTCTGAATTAGTAGACTTCGAAATATTGATTTTGTTAAATCTTTCTATTAAAGAGTCACTTGTGAATTGTGTAAATATATCATGATTTTCAGCGTATGTTTTAATACTATCTGGATTATAATTTCTCATAAATATATCTTCTATATTTATTGATAAGACCATATTTAATACAAATATAATATGTTTACAATGTTGCTTTCGACCAAGATAATCAGGACAAGTGCATGTATCTTTTTCTGAATCAATTAATACAGTATATACATTACCAGTTGAACCCATAACATTAAATTTACATAAATTATTCGATATATCTGATGTTATTAGATAAAAACGTTGATTTCTAGCTCTTTCATATCTTAATCTAAATGCAGTCATATACATTGTTATAATGCCTAAATTTTATATATATATATATATATAATGAATATTTGTAAATATTTAATAGATAATAAAAATATATTTAGATCATCTGATTATGATTTAAATTATAAAAAATCAGTAATATTAACAAAAATAGATACAAAAACTACTAATAATCCTAGAAAATATAAAGGGACTATTTATAAAATAAAAGCAAGTATTCTTAAAGAATTTTTTGATGATAAAAGAATAAATATTACAACTACCCAATATTCAGCAGAGGGTCATCCTATAATTACACGATTATATATACCAAATTTTATTGATACTTATTCCAAATTTATGTTTAACTCTCTAATTGATAGTAGATTAGTATATAAATTTAATTTAAACAATCAATTACTGACAACTTCTGTTCCAGAATGTGATGATAATATTCGAGAAAAAGATACACCAATACATACACCAATACATACACCAAAATCAGAAGAACAATATGGATATAAAAATAAAAAAAGTATGGTATTTTTTTGTAATTATATGTGTATGATTACAGATAGAGATACTATTAAAACAGATGAAATGGACAAAGAGGATCTAAATAAATTAAGTAAATATTTTTTTGAGACATTTAGTACAAAATTATGGGATAATAATCCTACTACATTTGAATCATATAATTATAGATTTAGAAGTGTTCAATATTTACCAAAATATATAAAAAAATCGAGTACTCCTTCGCCATCACCCAAAGATTTATTAGATATTAAATCTAAATTAAATGATTTTTTTCAAAGAAAAATATCATCTACTTCTCCTCCACCCACATATATCAAAGGCAAAAACATAACTAATTATATTGATATTTTTAACGAAATATTTGGTGTTTTATTTGCTTTTCGTGTAAATTTTGTAGTTCCAGATAAAGTTGTACATACTGGTGCGAGGGGTGGGGCTAGATTCGTAGGTAGTAAACAACTACATATGGATGGGAAATCCACCACAAATAAAAAAAGTTTTGGTAAAACTCTTTCAAAATATCAAAGAAATAAAAATTATTATTATCTATATCTAATTTGTGATATTAGTAATGAATTAAATAAATATATTGAAGATGATATAATAAATACTATTATTAACAATATTAATCTAGATAATTTATCATTTAATAAAGAAATATATGAAGAAACCCCATCTGAAGAATATAGTGATGATACTAATGTGTCATTTGAAATTGAAATAGTATCAAAAAGTAAAAATAATAGTTCTAATAATTTAGATCACAAGGACAAAAAAAGTAAACTAAAAACTATATTATGGAATTTGATTAGACATTATTTATGTTTTGGGTTTATACATGGATTAATAATGACAACAATAACTATTCCGGAATCTCTATTATTATGTAATTGTACATACAAAAATAATAAAATTTCACCAACTCCAGTTACAGTTCCATATATTTTTGCACAATTACAGTATCATAATATTGGAAAAACCACATTTACTAATGATATAAATAGAAGAAGAGTATCTTGTATAAAAAAAAAAGAAGCAAATCAATTAAAATCTAATAATATATCTACTAAAAACCCTGAAAGTACAATAGGACCTAATACATTAACAATAACTAGATATTTTTTGTCTAAAATTTCTAAAAATAAATATGCAATACATTATTTACAACATAAAAAAATAGATACAACTAATATAAAATATAAAGAATTTTCTTTGACAAGAGAAACACCAAATAATGATGGTTATATCATTACTACAACTGAGCAAAAACTCTATAAGCAATCTTATGACATACTTAATGATTTAGGAGACGTATATCAAGAAAATCTTAATAGTAATAGCTTTCTCGTAAATTTTCAAAAAATGTCTAATTCAGGTGATGATTTTAAACTACCGGACCAATTATTCGGAATAATTAATACAGAAGATAATAATATAAAATTTTTAATCTATAATAAAGAATTTGTTCAACAAATCACTGATAGCAAAGATATGTTTATAATAAATTATTCACCAGTTCCTTCAGATAATAAAACACAAGAGAAAATTAATGATTATATTGAAAGTAAAGAACGAAACTATATTGAAGAAATTAGACCATTATTTTGCACTGGATTTGGTCCATTTGATGCTGCAACTAGAATTTATATTAAAGAAAGCATAATTAACGATAATTTCGATTTATCATCGAGTAGTGATCTAGAAACGTTTTATAATCAAACATTTAATCCTAAGAATTTTTCACAGTATAAATTGTTTAAAAATAAAAGATGTTTACCACGATATAAATTAGCAGATTTTACAGATGCAGAAAAAGAAAATTTTAGATCGTTAACTCCATATAGAATTAGTTTTGATAAAAATACAAGTAATCCGAATCAAAATTTACAAAAATATATAAATACTTATACACCATATATAGAAAAAAAACCTACACATGTACCCAGAATTATCTTAGGAGATTCATTATTACCACCGAATTGGCGCCTAGGTACAGGTGCAAATTTTTCTATTATTTTTTCATATTTATTTGTTGAATTGATAGATTGGATAGATCCTAAAAAATCAGATTTAATTACTATATATTTTAAAGATATGATAAACTTAAAAGAATTTAGTAAAAAAAAAGAAAATGTAAAATATAAATATCTTATAAAATTATTACTAATAATTTTAACAAAAATTATAAAAGATCTAGGTAATCCAAAAGAGGAACATAAAGCTGATTCTTATTTTGCTAGTAATAATCGTATGGATTATTTGTTATATAATTTATTAAAAAAAAAAACAAATAAATCTATAGAAGACCCTAACAGTCGCCTGCCTAATTTGTATAATTATGATCATACTAAATTAACTGCGGATGTAAAAAAACTAGTAATTTATTTAAATCAAAGTGGAATCACATATTTAAATTTAGAAAATTTTATTCTTAATTCTTATATTTTAAATAATTTTAATTTTTACGAAAAAGAAGAATCTAATTTATATGATTCTAGATGCACTAAAATATTAAAAGTATATAATAGAAAAATTATACCAACTGTGGATCTTTACTGTAATAATAATAATGATAGGCCACCAACACGTATAGATGATAAATATTTAAATAAAGGTAATTGCGTTGATGCAATTAAAAAACAAATTTATAATGACAACTGTAAAGTTAATTCCAAAAAAACACCCACACAACTAATATTAGAAGCACAGATACAACAACAATCAACTATCAAAAATAATGGAATTCGTACTTCTCCGCAATCAGGCAAAGATGAAATTTATTTTGATCCAGTAAATATTTCACAATCCATACCAAGATTTGATTATTATAAAAGAAGTTTGCATAAAGCAATTTTTGATAAAAAATATAGTATTTACAATAACAGAATTCTTACTCCTTCACCATCACCCAAAGATGAAATTAAAACAGTTGTAATTATAGGAGGAAGTTTAGCTGGCTTATCTTCTGCTAAATTTTTTAAAATGAAATATCCATTATGGAATGTCATTGTTTTAGAAAACCGAAAGTTATTCATGGAGCGTGCTCAAGTACTAAAAATTTGGAATAGTACAATTGATTTAGTATTATCTCCAAACATTTTTGAAGAAACATTTGATTCTACAAATAAAAGACATATCAGTTCGATGAGAAATAGTTCGGATAAGAAACCTTCATTATTTGGTTATAATCTTTCCAAATCCGAAATTCAAAAAAATCTTGTAACATATAAAGAAAATTCTAAAATTGGCAATATTGTATCAATAACAGATTTACAATATAAAATGTTTAAAGATTGTTTATTTAGTAAAGTACGAGTATTATTAGAATGTAAAGCAATACACACTACAGATGATAGTGTAGTTTTTATATATGATGGAACAAAAAAAACATATAAAATTAAAGCAGATATAATTATTGTGGCTTGTCAAACATGTGGAGGCACATCAAAAGATACAAAAACTCACTTAGCACATTGTAGTAAAAAAACATGCTGTTATTATGATTTTATTCATGGAATAAGTGATGATTCTTCACAAAACAACCTAGTAACAAAATATTTACCCGATGTTATACCAAAATTAACTGAAGAAGATAATAAGAAAACTGAGTTTGAAGAATACATTGGAAGACAATAAACTAGGTATCAATAAATACACATAATTATATTTTATATAATTATATGTATCAAAAATTTGGTAATATAACAAATAATAATGAAAAATTTAATTATATCTATCGTGATACATATGGTTTATTACTTTTTTAGTAAATAATAAAATTTATAAAAAATCATTTATTAAAATATTAAAAGAACATAGTCTAATAACAATGAAATTATAAATCTAGTTATTGAAAACTATAACCATGAAAAACGGAATGATAAATTAAATTATTTACTTATTTATAATAAAAAGGAAATTATTTGTACATCACGAATATCAATTAATAAGATTGGATTAATACAATTTGTTCATTCAAAAACTAAATACAAAAATAGAGAATTATGTCAACAAAATGTTAAAAAGATTATGAGTTTGACAAATAAAGATTTTAAAATCAATAAATTCCAAATTGGCGTTTTAAAAAACAAATAAACCAGCTATTAAGTGTTATCTAAATTGTAAATTTAAAATAATTAAACAAAAATATATAACTGATAAGTATTATATAATGCAGAATATTATTAAAAAATAATTACAGTAAATATTACCAATACTTTTAAATTAATATTCTAAGATATATTATATGAAAAAAAAAGTTTTTTCAGAAAAAGATTATAATAGTAATGATGGTATGGTGACAAACGTGTGGGGTCCTAGTTTGTGGCATGTTTTACATACAATTAGTTTTAATTATCCAGTAAAACCAACAGAAGAACAAAAGCAACAATATAAAGATTTTGTTTTATCGTTAGGCAATGTATTACCATGTGGTGCTTGCAGAAAAAATTATAAAGAGAATCTAAAAAGTGTTAAATTAACTAAACAATCATTAAAAAACAGAAAGGAATTTTCTAAATGGGTTTATAATTTACATAACCATATAAATGAAATGACTGGAAAAAAATCAGATAAATCATATGAAGAAACACGTGAATTATACGAAAATTTTAGAGCAAGGTGTGTTGCAAGAGATGGTAAAAGTGCAAGAGAAGACGGATGTACCGAATCACTATATGGTATACGATCTAAAGTACAATTGAATATTGTACCTAAGAATACACGGGGTAAAACATTTAAGGTAAATGAGAAGTGTAAAGTTAAACGGGTAGAAAAGAAATAATCTAATTATTATATATATGTTAAGAAAAACAACATTATTAAAGAATTTATTCAGATCATCTAAATTAGAATTTCTTATGGAAGCTCATAATGGTATTAGTGCTAAGATTGTAGAAGAAACAGGATTTAAAGGTATATGGGGAAGCGGATTATCAATATCAGGTTCAATGGGTCTCCGTGATTCTAATGAAGCCTCTTGGACACAAGTATTAAATAATATTGAATATATGTCTGATTGCACTAATATTCCTATATTATTAGATGGCGATACTGGTTATGGTAATTTTAATAATGCTAGAAGACTTATTAAAAAACTTGAACAACGAGATATTGCAGGTGTATGTTTTGAGGATAAATTATTTCCTAAAACGAATTCTTTTCTTAATGGTGAAAAACAACAATTAGCTGATATCAATGAATTTTGTGGAAAAATTGAAGCATGTAAGGATACTCAAAATGATCAGGATTTTCAAGTAGTCGCAAGATTAGAATCTTTTATTACTGGCAGAGGTCTTGACGATGCCTTAGAAAGAG
>MDTC01115656.1_pt1 | contig 14462 bp, 8 predicted proteins | sample 811181 | NCBI WGS metagenome assembly MDTC01 (sample SAMN05326644, study PRJNA326480) | marine metagenome | isolation source: seawater | place: Pacific Ocean: North | collected 2011 | reverse complement strand
TTCATGTGTCTATCACTAAATGCATCTTCGTTGGCATCTTCTACTTTCCAACAATAATCACACTCTTTAGGTCTTCCACCCTCTAACATCATTTTTCTTTGAAGTTTTTTAAACTTTGTATTGTGTAGTGCGGATTTGTTTTCTTCTAATTCCTCTAATGGTATTTTATGTGGGACAGGATGGTGACAACTATGAGTCATACCATTTTGTAGTAATAATGAGACTTGATTCCATTTTGCCAAACAGAATCCTTTACCTACCTTATTTAGTTCTCTTTTAAGAATATTAATCTCTTTTAAACCATGAAGACTTTTTTCTTTAAAGATATCAATATCTACTTCTTGTTTTTTTGCCTCTTCATCTTTGATTTCAAATTGTTCCAAATGAATTCTCATTTTCAACTCTTCACTTGGTTTTTTCAATTGACCTTTTTCTTTTAATCTATTTATTTCATTTTCAATATAAGGTGATGAGTGTTTTAATAAATGATATTTATATGATTCAAAATCCATATCGAGGCCATCACATATTTCCATAAATAAAATATGTTTCATGATATCTGAATTTTTGATATTAGTTCTTTCTTTTTTCATCCTATCTAATTCATTTATCGTCTCTTGTCTTAAATCATCTGATAATAAACTTAATCTCTTTTCAATTTCGGTTTTACCATATTGTAAATCCTTATCCATATTCTCATACCAAAAATCTGTATTTCTATTATGTTTATTTATCAACATTACTCGTTGTTCTAATTCTTGATATGGACTCAAAACTTTGTTAGAATTTTTAATCTTTTTAATTTCTCTCTCAACTTCTGGTGAAGTATGTTTTAAACATTGTTTTATCGCAACTCTATACTCAAGTTCTTGTGTAATATTTACAATCTTTGCACTATCAGGAACATGATTATAATATCTATCTATCTCCTCATCAATATAATCATTTTTATACTTTTCACATTCAGATAATTTAATCAAATAATAACACTCTTTATCAAATTGTTTTGTAAAGAAATCTTTATCTTCTTCAAGATACTCATCTATTCTTTTCGTAACATATGGTGTTAAGTGTTTTTGTCTGATTTCATAATCAAATTGTTTTTCAGGCCATTCATTCAAATGTTTAAACTCTTTAATACCCTTATTTTCTATGTGTATAAAATTATTCATTTTTTCCTTTGAATTATTGTTGTTCCTGTAGAAAATGGTAGTTGTGTTTTTTCCTTGAAATCAAAGAAATCAAAAATTTGCCACTTGTCTTCTTTCTTTAGTTTTTCAATGAACTTACCAGGTCCTGACATATCATCAAACTTCTCACCTTTTGGAACAATCAAACTATCATAATATTTTTTATCAGTATCGTGTATTGTAATAATACCTCGTTCACTTAACCTTTCACTATAAAGTTCAAAGTCTAATTCCACATCTTCAAAACTATGTCCTGCATCGATATGTAGATAGTCAATCTCTATATTATTTCGTAAAAAGAAATTATAGTATGCATCATCAGTTAGTGATTCAATCACCTTTGGTTCAAATGTGTCTGTAAAATAAGTTTCATCGTCCCATTCAACCTCTCCATTTACACCATTTTTTGCATCAACTATATAAGTTGTCCCATACTCATCATTTATAAAAACATCTAACTCTTTTAAATCCCAATGTGCGGCAGTCATCATTCGTGGAACATATCCACCACCACTTCCTAAACACACACAAATTTTTGATTTCATAAGATATGGTATGGTATAAAATAGTAAACCACCACCCAAATAAATGTGTGTTGCACCATGAGATTCTCTATATTTAACTGGTTTCTTTTCATCACCATTGTGTAGTAATGAATCGAATATCCATCCTTGATTTAATAAACCCATTAGTATTTTACTCCTAATTTATTATAATAACAATATTCTTCATCAATGACAATTATATCATTGTGATATTTTTCGTTTAAATCTTTTATGAATTGAAAGTCTTCTACAGGCACACCAAGTTTTCTCTCGGGCCATTCTGTTGGAAATTGTTCTACAAATTTTTTATGACATAAAACTTGGGCCATATCTATTTGTCCCTTATTGATTGTAACTCCGAATTCATTGTCTTCTTGTTTAAATAAATATATTTTAGGATTACTTAAATCAATTTTTTTTATCAAATTATTAAAGTTTTCATGTAATAAATTATCATCATCAAGAAAATACAACCAACCATCATCAATCTGTTCCACAACATGATTTCTCAATTCCCCAGCCATAACACCACTTACTCTTTCTTTATCAGTATTTAATTCTTCATATGTAAACTTAGGTCTATAAACTTTGATATTCTTAAACTTAAGTATATGTTCTATGTATTCATCTACAAAATCTATTTGAAATGTATCAAAAACCACATGCCAAATAACCTCAACATCCATACCATTGTTAAAAATATTATCATAAAGATGTGGAATATTGTATCGTCTACAAACTGGTGTAATTATATGTAACCTATCATTCATACTAATTATGGTGCACTATTTGTTCCTTTGTTATGAACCAATATATCATTTACAAAATATACATCTGATGGTTCAACATCAATGTTAATAACTTCTGTTTCCTCGTTATGTATCGTTATCTGTTCAATAATCATTTCAGACTTATCATCGGTTAATAACACTTGATTAACTTTACAATTACCTGCCTTAATCCATTTCCATATACCATCGGTGTCTTTTACAAATAATTCATGTTCACCTGTAACATTTAATTCAGCATACAATCCTGTTTGTGTATTTCTTGAAAAAATACTATAATATTTATCAACATAATCAAAATAAAAATTATCAATTACCGAATCTGTTAAAACAAAACCATCATAAGAACCTGTAGTCCATGTTGACCACACATCATATCCTTTATCCTCATCTGGTAAAGTTTGTATTATATAACTTCTAACAGAGTCACCTACACTCAAATCTTCTATATTTTGTTTAGTATCATCTGACATCAAAACTTTTGAACCTGGTAGAAAACATGCAACCGTTTGTCCTGCATATGTATCTTGAATCTCAACCGTTTTTGTTATTGAAGTGTTGTATCTTGTGGCGTGGTCATTGAACCCATCGGATGTTCCATCATCTGCATACTTACCACTTATCTCTACGGTTTGGTCGTCAAATTGTGGCCCTGCCCATTTCTTCAATGTAATGTGGTCAATAAAAATATTACCTGCACTACCTGTAAACTCCAATCTTAAATCTACTGAAGTGGAACCACTTGTAAAAAAGTTATCGTTAAATTTTTCCCAACCATCTGTTGTGTTTGCACCATTCCTACCAAAAGTATGTGATGCAGTCTTTAATACAACTTGAATATTTCTCTGACCTGCACTTGTATTATAAAATCTACCCTCAATTTGATATGTTGAATATGCATCAACACTAATGGTTTGAATCAATGCACCATCGTCAATCAATGCTGCAAAAGAAGAACCACTACCTGCAGGGTCTGCATTTGGTGTTCCACCACTATAAGTGTGTCTTGTAACTGAATCTACGACTTCTTTTGTCCATGTTCCTGGTGTAGAAACATTTGTCCAAGTTGCAAAGTTACCATTGGTTACAAGATTAGTATTTGACATTTTATTCTGTAAATCAGAAATCGTTCCACCACTAAATGTTCTTTGGTAACCACTATCTGTCGATAAACTAAATGCAGAACTATCATTAGTAGTCCAATTAAAATTGTCACTACGAGAACCAATCTTACTTAAAAATTTACTACCTGCATTTTGAAAAGTCAAGTTGTAATTTTCAGATGTTTGTTCATCAACATAAGCAAAACCATTAATTGTATTATCTACACTATCAATTGAAAAATCAGACATCTTAGTTTCTCCACCACCACCTGCACTTGTAAGTGAAGTGTTGGCAGTCGTATAGTTTGAGATAGATGAACTAACTGCTCTTCGTAATTTTCCTAATGATAAGTTTTGACCTGCTGTTGTTGACATAATATTTTCCTAATTATAAATATTACTCATTGTAGATTCGTAGATATTTTTCAACCCACTCCTCTTTATTATCATATTTTTTTAAATTTTTTCTCAAACCCTCAAGTAAAGTTCTTCTATGTGATTCCGATAATGTTTTTATCTCTTCTACACATTTATCAAATTCTTGTTTGGTAGTTGCCCTAAATGGATAATGTATATCATTACACCAATTATGTGGTAATATTGGTAACTTACCATAATCAACTGCCTCAAAGATACTATATCCAAATGGTTCATTGAGATGAGCAGAATGACTTATTCCCCAATCATCTCTATCTAAAAATCTTTTTAAAAACTGATATTTGAATTGATAAAATCTTGTATCGGAAAACTTAATTTTTAGTTTCTTCTCCCACTCTTGAACATCAAAGATATCGGTGAATGCAAAGGATTTATGTCCTAATAGAAAGTGTGGGGCTTTTCTCGTTTCCATTCTGGCGGCAAAACCGATAGTGTCATTCATCACGATATCTTTGTTTCGTTCAAATTCATAATAATTAGGTATATCAATTAAATCAAATTTTTTGTGTAATGGTGTATCTTCCACACCTATCCAAATCTTGTGTTTTGACCATTCCAAAACATCTCTTTCCCATTCTTTTGATGATGCAAAGTGCATTAATCTTGGTAGATTCAAAGTAAATCCCGCCTGTAAACTTAAATCTAAACTAACATGAACCACATTAGAATGTATCTTGTCACGATGTTGTGATATTAATTTATGTGGTGTGTAATATCCATGAAGTATATTAATTCTTCTACACTCTTTTATGTATTGTTCAAACTTAATTGGGTCATCACTTTGCCAAACTATCTCAACATCTGTATCAAACTTCACATTTAAATTACTAACACGATTACGATGTATCAAAAGTTTACTTGGATATTTGAGATGTGGACTAACTTCTTTTAACCATTTGTTAACCCAAACATCACTACCACCATAAACTAATGAACCACCACCTGTTGAATAATATACATCAAACATTATAACCCCTTGTTAAAAATTTTATAATTCTCAAATAAATAGTTGGCATATTGTTCTTGTGTTTGTATTGATGGATGATTATCATCTATCCCATTAACATGATGTGTCCCATAGATATCCGTAAAATTACTCATAGTTTTTTGTGCAAACTTATTTTGATTTTGTAACTTTTCAATCTTCTCTAAAAGTAGTTTTTGACCAACTTTTAAAACATTATCCTCAGTAGTTATATCTAACCAAGTATCCATACCATGAAACACAAAATAATTCCAACCACTATTTTCTAAAAAATCTAATACATAATTCATATAAAATATATCATTTAATTCTGCACGAGTCCCCTTAAAATTACTTAATATTTTATTATTTAATTCAGACTCTTCAGAATTTACAATATCAGTCAAATCAATATTAACATCAAGTATTTCTCCCCTAAGATTAAAACTTTCGTCTGGTATAGAAGTGTGTCTGATGTCTGATGTTAATTGAACTACAACTATATCATCTTCCTCGACTATAATTTTTCTATTTTTATTATCTATGTCTTTCCATTTTATCATACGATGATGATACTTTTTATCACTCATCAAACTCATTAATAAATATGAAGTATGGTCGTGTCCTGCACCAGACCTACCAATATTAACATAATCACAATCCATTCTATCTGATAAATATTTAACCCAAACTCTGTCTCGTTGGTAAGGTTGTGGACAACCCTCGGTAAAACTACAACCTAATCCTATCAATTTCATACTATAACCTCTATTTTTCGTGAACATTATGAGTCATATATCCTTGTGCAAAATATACATCATAAGGTTCACAATTCAAATTAACAACCTCTACTTCTTCTTCTACTTTTTGTATTGTGACTATTTGAACTTCACTCAAGTCACTCCTAACCAAGTAGTCATCATACTGAACTAATTCATCAGTTCTTTTGTATTGATAAATAAAACCACTACCCTCTTCACCTCTACTGATAGCACTTTTCACTAACCAAGGGTGTTCTTCTGTAGTGTTGATAACACTATTTATTCTATAATAATTATCATAATAATCAAAATATAAGTTCCTAACACTACCAGTCACTATCATCATATCTGATATATCATCGTCACTCCAATCACTCCAAGTATCAGTTGAATCAAAATCCAATGGAATATTATCTTTGTGATACGCAACAATAGTATCACCCACATTTACATCTTCTATGTTTTTATAAAAAATATTTCCTGTTTCATCTTGTAGTGTAATTGATGTTCCAATTAATAAACATCCACCACCACCATAAATATCATACACTGCACCATAGAATTCATCAAAGTGTATTGGGTGTTGTGCACTACCACTTGCTGGCCCACCTTGGTCGTAATCAAAGTTAGGTTTATTATCAGTTTCATCATGAACGGTTTGTCCACCTGTATTCTCACCTGCAACTGATGAAAAATCTTGATATAAATCATGAATATCTGAGTTTGCTGCATTTGACGCAACTCCCTTTTCAACATTCATATCTGATATACTCATGGAAACATCTTGACCAATAATAGGAATCAACATCGCACCATTTCCTGGTGCATCCAATATACCTAATGTTGTGGAACCACTTGAATAGTTCTCACCATTATTGGTAATATTTACTGATGTGATAACACCACTACCATTACTTGAACAAGTTCCTGCGAAACTTTGTCCATGTTTTGATTTAGTTCTCACACTCAGAGTATAGGTCTGAGAACTTCCATACCCACTACCACCATTTGAAATATTTACATTTAAGATTTTCCATCCACTTTGAAGTGCCACTTTTATAACCTCTTTTTAACTTCTATAATTTCATTCTTTAATTCTTCTATTTGTTTTTGTTGTTCATTTATACCTTGAACCAATAATGATACAACCTTATCGTATTGTATTGCCTTATAACCATCTTTACGAGTGGTTACGATTTCAGGTAAGACTTCCTCAACCTCTTGTGCAATCAATCCAATATCATGTCCTTTTTCTCTTTCAACTACATCTGCCTTTTCATTCCAATCAAACTCTACTCCTCGTAGTTTACTGATTTTAAATAATGAATCCTCTATAGGTCTGATATTATCTTTTAATCTTATATCAGAAGAATAATATGCCGTTAGATTACCAGTAAATCTACCTGCACCATCAACATCCAATGCAACACCAGGTGAAGTATCATTAATACCCAAACCTGTATTACTGATTGTAATCTTTGTCGATGTGGCGTTATCATCTATCCCAAGAGAATTAAAACTCTTGATATTGATGTTATCATAAGTGGTAGTTCCTGTAAACGCATCATACAAATCTGTTATATGAGTCGTTGTGATAGTTGCACCACTTGTGATTGTTGATTTATCTAAACTTGGCATTTATCTCCCTATACAAATATTACTGCCGCGACACCAGGTCTACCATCACTACCATAACCACCAGGGTCACCATCATGTGCAAGTGTTCCCGTAATACCTTTATTACCACCAGTTCCTCTATCTCCACCAGAACCACCCTCTGCAAACATTCCTTGATTTGAACCTGATGTGTAAGTTTGAAAGACCATGGTTTCACTCCCATTGGTGATTGTGTATTTTTCATTCAAGGTTCCCAATACACCACTTGTTGGTGTTAAGTTGGATGTTACTAACATAACAACTCCACCATTACCGCCGGCACCACCACCACCGCCTCCGCCTCCACCACCACTACGAGCGGGTAAGGCCATTCTGAACCTTGTTGTTGATGTCCAATTAACTTGATATCTATTTCTCATTTGATTTTTCATTTTACTTCCTTTTACTAAACAAGTTGTTCAAATCCACCACCTTGTCCACCATTTCCACCATCTCCACCATTACCACCTACGGCAGACATTTTTAATTTACCATATTGTGTATTATTTCCAGGACTATAAACATCTAAGTTTCCATTAGCTCCATTATCTACACTATATTTTGATGTATTGTAATAATCAATTATTTTTGCAGACACTAATACTATTCCACCATTGGAACCAGCACCACCGCCTCCACCTCCTCCTCCACCGGAGAATGTTTGGTATCTGTCATTAACACTTCCACCACCAGCACCACCAGCTCCTGCGTTTTCTGCATGGTCTGAAGAACCACCACTACCACCAGTTCCACCTGGATTACTTGGTGCAGTTGTTAATCTAATGGCATAATCATTACTACCAAATTCACCTCTTACTTTAATAATACTATCTGCAGGTGTTGATAAATATTGTATACCTGCCTGAACTACTGATGCTGCACTTGATGCACCAGCTTCACCTTGTGCAGCTCCACTCTCACTTGAACGACCACCTGCACCACCTACTGCACCACCTCTTCCACCCAATGTATTAATCATTGGATGTGTATTACTTAAACCATCAGTTGGGTTTGTTGGTGTGGTTCCAGAACTTCCTGCGATACCTGAACCTCCTGTCGGAACTCCAGGAGAACCACCACTTGTATCTACCGATACTCCTTTACCAGCTCCACCTGCTCCACCTGCTCCTGCAGCCTGAACACCCACTAAGGTTCCACTATTATATGATGAACCTGCACTTCCAGCACTTCCACCACTTTCATCACTTATCGATAAATAATTTGTTGAGTTGTTTCTTTGGAAACCATTGCTTCCAACTGAACCATTAGCACCATCTCTACCATTTTCAAATATATTGGCATTATGTGAAGACCCACCTGAATCCGAATATACAAATATTCCCTCAGAGGCAAACAATCTAAACCCATTCATCTTAAATGATAATGATGAATTCTGTATATCAAGTATAAGTCTTTTCACATAAACATCTCTTTCTAATTGTATTGCACTATCTGTAGCGGTTGAATACTTTTTCATCATAACATCACCATAACCAGGTGATACGATATCTTGTGTAGTTCCTGAATTACTTGTATAGGTTGGTGTGGATGTTTTACTACCACTTGTCCATACTTTAAGGTCACCTGTAGAACCATTTGGTTGTATCAATACATCACCATCTTCACCACCACCAAAAATAGTTTCCGCACTTATTAAAAATTCTCTTGCCTGTCCACCACCTCGTCTAACATAAATACCTGTTCCTCTAATCTTACCATCACCACCAAATGATATCTGTGCATCTTGACCAGTGTTTGCATCTGCACCTGCGTAAAATGCACTTACACTACCAACATCTGCATGAGCCTGTGATGAGTGAACCAATCCAATGAAATCATTATCACCTGATGCACCTGCGTTATGTAGTTTACCAGTTGCAATTGTCCACCCATTTGATGTTCCACCAAATGTTCCTGTATTAGAATTTATAGTTCCTGTTGATACCACATCACCATTAGCTGCTATTGTAAAATCATCAGTATTTACTTCTAAACCTGTTGCACTAAATCTTATGTAATTATTGGCATCACCTACGAAATTAAATCTACCTTGACCATCTATATAGGCACCACCATTACTTGTTCCTGTTGCACTTCCTGGCCCACCACTTGGGCCTAACTGAATCTTACCATTGTTAGTTGCACTATCCATAATAATAGTTGAGGCATCTAATTGGAATGTATCGGATTTTAATTCTAATGTAGCAGAAGACGCATCCATCTTGATGAAGTTACTACCATCACCTCTAACCAAGAAACTACCACTACCATTCATATAAATACCTCGTTCAGTTCCTGCGACACTTGTATTTAAAGTAGTTCTACCCAATGCGATTTCAGGATAAGTTCCTGTTGAATCTATTTTGATTTTATTTTGACCTGTTGTTAATAAATCTATATCTGTAGTTTTTATACCCAATGTTGAACCATCAAAATTAATATGGTTACCACTTGTGTTTCCAAATAAGAATGTTCCATCACCTTTTAAGAAAATACCACTACCTGCAGTTGCACTTTGTGGTGGTGCGGAACCAAGTGCAATCACTCCACTATTAGAAGATGATACAATCAATGTAGTTGTGGTTAAATTAAAATCTCCTGTTACTATTTTTAAACTATCATCTCTACCATACGCAAATGATTGGTAATTACTTTCACCAAAGTTTATTGTTGCATCGGTATCAACTGCCAAGTTTGTAGAGAATAGGAATGCACTTGCACTTAATGCACCTGCGGTAGAGACAAAGAAGTCACTACCACTTATCTCACCACCATCAACTTCAATTATTGGGACTCCGCCTGTTCCCCCATCTGCATCTAATACAATCTTACCACTACCTAAATCTATTTTTTGATTTGCAGAACTTATATCAAGATTATTTGTGTTTAATTCAAAATTTGTTGTATTGATAGATAAATTATTATTACTACCACTTATAAAATTAGTGTTATCACCAAAATAAAATGTTGGTGTGAATAAACTTACACTACTACCACTTAGTGTTGTGGTTCCACTATTGAATATTTCGATGTTACCACCACTACCACTTATAAAATTAGTATTATCACCAAAATAAAATGTCGGTGTGAATAAACTTACATTACTACCACTAATGGTTGCCTTTTCTGTCTTTACATCTAATTCACCACTATTGAATTGTAGGTATTTATTAGAACCCGCCTTTAGGATAAAGTCACCATCACCCTCAATGTATACACCCTTGTTACTTCCACCTGTGTCTGTTACACTTGAGACACCATTACCTATTTGGACAAAACCATTACTTGTTTTTCCACTAAGAATTATATTATCGTTAGGCCCAAGACTCATTGAGGCTTGTGTTGATGATATCTCTACACCACTTGAACTTAATTCAAAATTAGTTGTATCGATTGTTATACTATTACCACTCAAGTTAGCGTTTTGAGTTCTTAAATCAAAAACACTACCTGTCATTACTAAGTAGTTGTTGTCATCTTTGAATAAAGATATACCACCACTACCACTCATAAAGATACCAGCCTGTCCAAATGTCGTTGGTAATGTGGAACCAAGTGCTATATTACCACCATCAGTTCCTACTAATCTAACTCCACCATCATTATTTGGGTCTGAATCCATCCCTAAACTCATAGATGCGTTTGTGGATGATATTTCTAAATCTGTTGAATTTAATTCAAACTTCTGTGATTGTATTTGTATATCACCACTACCATCATGTGATAAGAAGTTAGTTGACGAACCTACTTTGAATGCTCCTGTAGTATACCAATAGTTATGGTCATTAACACTAATACCATCATTACTACCATTTACATCGGTTCCAATTATAATTCTATTAGTTGCACCAACTCCTGTATGAACAAACAATCTACCTGTAATCGAACCAGTAGTTGCAGTAATACCACCTGTAAAGAATCCATTTTGTGTATAGATACCGAACCCAGCATTTGCAGGTGTTATTCCAAACTCTGCAAACTCACTAACATTTACACCACTTAAATCACCAATACGAGCCTTCAAGTCTACATCATAGATTGCACTTCCTGTTCTCTCAACAATATCAATATATGGTGTCGTAGTGTCATTTGGATTAGCATTTAATCTTATGTATCCACTTCCTATTCTTCCAGTAGATACTATAACTTGTCCCTCTTCGTAATTTTGTGGTGTTGATTGTAAATCTCCTACAAATGCAGCTTCACTACCACTATTAGTTGCACTTGAACCACTATATCCACGAACAACATACAACTTACCAGCAAAATTAGTTTCACTTGTTGGGAAATCCCTTGATGAACTTTGAACTAATACATATTCAGTAGAGAATCCTGTTGTTGTTACTTTCTTTATTGATAAAATTTCACCATCATTATTATAACTACCTGTAAATCCAGTAGAGTTTACAACTGACATCGTTGTGTGTGATGCAGTAACTCCTGTTGAACCTGTTATTGATGTTGAGTTCGCAACATACAATTGTCCACCAACTGCATTTACGGTTTCTTTCTCAAAGACCGCAGTAGATAATGTTCCACGAATTCTTACATTTTCAAATTCTGCACTTCCATTACCCTCTGCGGATATTCTCCAACCACGAAGATTAGATGCAAAGTCTGCAGTTTCAATTATTCCACTACTTCTTATAAATAAATTATCAGAGAATATATTATTTGCATCTATAGTCCATCCTGCAATCCTATTACCCTCTTCACCAAACTTAACTAAAGTGTTACCATCGGCAGTTCCACTACCATCATAGATTTTCATTCCATAATCGTCACTACCATCAGAATCACTTATCTCACCAATTCTTACATACTCATTTCCACTTGAATCAAATACTTGTATTCTTTCATCAGTAGAACTAATATCAATCGTTGAAGTATCTAATTCAAATGCGGATGAACTGATGGTAAATGTAGAACCATCAAACTGAATTCGTGAACCAGTAGAACTTCCAAGTAAAAACTTTTCGTTACCATCTACATAAAAACCATTACCACTATTGTAAGCACTTGGTGGTGTTGAACCCAATGCAATCTTACCATTATTAGTTCCACTATCTAATATTAATTTTCCCGCATCTAAATCAAAGTTTTGTGCTTTGATGTCAATACTTCCACCACCTGAAATCTTTATATAATCATTGTCATTTGTATTACCTTTTATTAATACATTACCAGTATTGTCTGCAAGAAAACCACTATTGGTTGTCGCGGTTGTGGTAGCATCGGTCAAAGTTCCTATCTTTATTGAACCTGCAGAATTTAAAGTTACATTTCCACCTGTCAATGTTGATGTGGTCATTTCCCATCCAGCAATAGAACCACTTGTAGATTTTAAGTTACCACGAACATCAACACTAAACTCTGCATCTTCAAATGTCGCATCTCCAACTTGTATACCCTCATCTGCATCTAATATAATGACATCATCGGAACTACCAAGTGTTATTCTTCTACCACTTGTATCTAAGGTAAAGTTAGTTGCAGATAATTGAGTTGATGATAATGTAAATCCACCAATCTTTCCGCCAGTAAACAATACATTTGAACCTGTAATTTGTCCTGTTGAACCTGTAACTTGGAATACATTATTGGTTGAATTTATACCATCACTAACGATGTCAAATCCACCAATTGTTCCACCATCAAATAATACATTTGAACCTGTAATTTGTCCACTTGATTTTAATCTTAAATTTTCATTAGATGATTTTATTTCTTCGGTGTTTACAATAAACCCAGCAATAGAAGCAGAAACAAACTTAGCAAAACCCTCTGATGATATAGATGATGAGGCATTCGCTTCTGTTGATGGATTACCATTAATTATGGCAGGTGTTAAAATAGAGTTAGCAGATACTGAACCAAGTATCGTAACATTATCAGTAATTGTTCCACCATCTAATAAGAAACTACTACCTGTTACATCTCCATTTTCTTTAACATTAAAGTTTGAAGTAGATATAAACATATACTTAGGGTCATCTATTCCACCTTGTAACGGACTACCACTAATGAATATGTTTGTAGAATGAAATGAACTACTATCGGTTGTGAATCCACCAATCAAACCTGCACTTGCAGTAACACTTCCCTCAAATGTAGCACCACTTGCGATTAACAACCCATCTTTATCTACCATAAACTTAGGCCCAAACTTCACATAATAGTTTGTTCCTGCAGGGTCATTACTACCACTTGGTGTAAAATCTATATAATACTCATCTCTTAATTGGTCAAATGTAGCACTTGTGTCACTACCTGGGCCTTGGTCTGTTTTAAATATTTGTGACTTTGGTGCATTCATTGTGATATTACTACCACTAATCTGTCCCTCTATAATTTGGAAGTCACCAATGTTACCAGCAGTTGCAGAGATAGTTCCACTCATTGTTACATCACCCTCTGCAGTTAAGTGGAAATTACTTGAACTAATTTCTATATTACCTAATGCACCACTAACAAAGGAACTATTTTCACTACCTAAAAAGAATTGGTCTGTAACAACTTCAAAAATACTTGGATTAGTTCTAAATCTTAAAAATCTATTTGTTGATGTATGTGCATCAACTATCTCTAAACCAACACCTTGATACTCATAACTACCAGTTTCACTCGCCTGTATTTGTGTTCCAACAGACCCACTAAACATCATGAATCCACCACTACCACTACCTATAACATTATCGAATCCATTATATCCGATAGTTCTGACATAGGCAGAACCACCATGCATCTCAATACCACTACCCTCAACATTTCCAAGATACATAGAACCACTAAGTAGGTTACCATCACCATCAATGTTAATTGGTGCACCTGCAAAATTTACATCTTCTCGTAGTGCAAATGTCTCTGCAATTTGGTTATCTGATGTATAGAACTCTACTAAGAAATCATATTGGTCTGGTTTTTTAGGCATCGGATGAGGCATAGGTAATATCATTCTAAAGTAATCAGGATTAAAATTAGTCTCACTATATGGTTTTAATTCTACATCTGAAATAA
>MDTC01276463.1_pt1 | contig 14464 bp, 15 predicted proteins | sample 811181 | NCBI WGS metagenome assembly MDTC01 (sample SAMN05326644, study PRJNA326480) | marine metagenome | isolation source: seawater | place: Pacific Ocean: North | collected 2011 | reverse complement strand
TTATACTATCTAATAAAAACCAATAATTATGAATTAAATTCTAATAATATTGACAGCTTTTTCTTTAATGATTTCTTTACAATGTTAATTTTAACTGATGTAATTATTTTATTGATTTCTTTTAAATATACTGAAGAGTATAATAAACTTATAAGAAATACCGGTTTTATTATATCAACAATTTTAATAAGAATTTCATTTAGTGCTATTGGGTTATTAAGCACAACTTTAATAATAATAAGCGCATTATTTGCATTAATTGTTCTAAAAATTTTTAATAAAGCTGAAAATATAAACTAATTTAACTGTATACTTAATTTTCTAGCTTTTAAGGTATTCTTTAATAACATTGCTATTGTCATAGGACCAACACCTCCAGGCACTGGTGTAATAAAACTAGCTTTTTTACTAACTGTTTTAAAATCAACATCTCCCTTAATTGAATATCCTTTGGGTTTAGATTTATCTAGAACTCGGGTAATACCTACATCTACAATGACAACATTTTTCTTTACCATCTCAGCTTTAAGAAATTCCGGAATTCCTAAAGCTGAAATTATTATATCTGCTGATTTTGTAATTTCTTTTATATTATTTGATCTACTATGAATTAATGTTACAGTTGAATTTGTATTTTTAGATTTTTGACTCATTAAAATGCTAATTGGCCTACCAACAATATGACTTCTTCCAATCACAACACAATGCTTGCCAATTGTATTTATTTGATATCTTTTTAACAATTCAACTATTCCAAAAGGAGTAGCTGGAATAAAAGCATCCATATCAAGTGCCATTCTACCAAAATTTGTGGGATGAAAACCATCAACGTCCTTTTTAGGGTCAACTGCAAGTAAAATCTTTTCCTCATTAATGTGAGGAGGAAGTGGAAGTTGAACAATGTAGCCATCTATTAAATTGTCTTTATTTAGTTTATCAATCTTCAAAAGAATCTCCCTCTCCGATATTTTCTTATTAAAACGAAATAAAGATGATTTAAAGCCAACTCTTTCACATGCTCTTACTTTACTTGAGACATAAGTAAGGCTCGCCCCGTCATCACCAACCAAAATTGCAGCTAAATGAGGTGGTCTAATGTTTTTTGAAATCATTTTTTCAACCTCATTCTTTATCTCATCTTTAATTAAATTCGAAATTTTTTTACCATCTAAAATTTCCACTTATTCCTATTTTAATCCTTTAAACATATTCATTACCTGATTAGCTTTTCCTCCCTGCATCATCTTCATCATTTTATTCATTTGATAAAATTGTTTTATCAATTGATTTACTTCATTAATATCTCTTCCTGAACCTTTAGCTATTCTATTCTTTCTATTAGAATTAAGAATATCCGGATAACTTCTTTCTTTTGGAGTCATCGAACCTATAATAACCTCAATGTTTTTAAATGAGTCATTATCTATATCTGCATCTTTAACTAATTTACCTGCTCCAGGTATCATTCCAACCAAATCTTTCATATTACCCATCTTTTTAACTTGTTCTATTTGAGATAAAAAATCATCAAACCCAAACCTGTTCTTGGCAATTTTTTTACTTATTTTTCTTGCTTGATCCTCATCAAATTGATCTTGGGCTCTCTCAACAAGAGAAATAACATCTCCCATTCCAAGAATTCTATCAGCCATTCTATCAGGATGAAAAACATCAATAGCATCCATTTTCTCTCCTGTCCCTATAAACTTAATTGGTTTATTAACTACAGATTTAATCGACAAAGCGGCACCTCCACGTGAATCTCCATCTAATTTAGTTAATACTACTCCATCAAAATCTAAAATATCATTAAATGCCTTAGCTGTATTTACTGCATCCTGACCAGTCATAGAATCTACTACAAATAGAGTTTCATCTGGATTAACTTCTTTATGGATATTTGAAATCTCATTCATTAAAACTTTATCAATAGCTAATCTCCCGGCTGTATCAATTATTATAACATCATTTTTATTTTGTTTTGCAAATGAAATAGATTCTTTTGCAATTTTAACAGGATTTTTTTCTTTCTTGTTTACATAAATATCAATTTTAATTTGATCAGCAATTACTTCCAATTGATCTATCGCTGCAGGTCTATAAACATCACAAGCAACTAATAGCGGGTTTTTTGCTTTCTTTTTCTTAAGATGAACACCTAATTTTCCACTTAAAGTGGTTTTACCAGAACCCTGAAGACCGGACATTAAAATAACAGAAGGTTTAGATTTTAAATTCAATCCAACAGAATCACCACCCATTAAATTAGTTAATTCATCTTTAACAATTTTAACGAGTAATTGTCCAGGATTTATAGTCGTTAAAACTTCTCTTCCTATGGCCTTTTCTTTTACTCTATTAGTAAACTCTTTAGCTGTTTTAAAATTTACATCAGCATCTAAAAGAGCTCTTCTGACTTCCTTTAAAGTTTCGGCAACATTTATTTCAGTGATTTTTCCATGCCCCTTAAGAATCTTAAAAGCCTTTTCTAATTTATTACTAAGATTATCAAACATTTAAAAAATTTATTTTTAACAAATTTACCTTTTTAAGAGATATAATTCGATCTTATTGTCTTCCAATTTATAATAATCTTTTAAGATTACCAATGACTAATGTATGAGGAAAAGTAATAGCAGCTAAAAAAGAAAAAAATAAAGGAAAAAAATATTTTTCTGGAATCTCAAAATAAAAATAAATTACAAAAAGTGATAGAATAGAAAAAGCCCAATAAATAAATGAAGATTTTATATACTTTAACAAAGTCTTGTTATCATAACTCCCATAAAGAAATTTAATTTGATCCTTCATTGAAGGAAAACTGTGCCAAAAAACAAAATAAACCCCAAATCCAAACATTAAAGTAGAGTAATTAAAAAGAACATAAAAAATTATTAGTACTATAGTCTCAATTATTATATTAACCCTAATAGTATTATAATAATTAAAAAGGATGAAAATAAATAAAGAGACAGTTAAAGTAATCTTTAATTCCAGTTCAGAAATCTGATAATTTGTTATTGAATTAATAACCAATTTAGTATCATCAAATTTAATTAGCAATAAAATAGACAAAACCAAAATTCCATATGAAGTGTAAAAAAAATATTTTAAACTCTGAGGTATATCTTTAATTCTTAACTTATCTTCCCAATGCTGTTCTCCCCAGTGATATCCACTAAATAATATAAAAAAAATCAGTCCAATTGAAGGGAAATAAAAAAATAAAAAAACACCTATTAAAACTACTAATACGTAAATTAAAATAGATTTAAAAAAAAAATTTACATTGTAATTTTTTGTTTTCTTCTGAATTAACATTATATCATTTGCCCCATGAATTATTCCAATAGTTAAAATTAATATTAAAGACAAAAGATTTTGATAAAAAGAGCCCAAATAAAAAGAAATTAAGATAAAAAAACAGGTTATAATTATACGATTTTTGTAGTAAATCATCTGTTTTTCAAAAGATTCTATCATTTTTTAAGTAAATAAATACAATATTATTAGTCTATTAGTATATTTTTTATAAATTTACTCCAAACAAAAACAATTAATCGATTTATTATGGAAAATTTTTTAAGCTTAATTAATGTTGTTACTAGCGGTGAAATTGCTGTAACTGACTATGTTTCTTTCACTTTTTTTATAGGTTGCATGGCGATGATGGCTGCTTCAGCTTTCTTCTTTTTATCTATGAACTCTTTTGGAGATAAGTGGAGAACATCTATTTTAGTTTCTGGTTTAATAACTTTTATTGCTGCTGTTCACTATTGGTATATGAGAGATTATTATTTAGAAACCCAAACATCCCCTACATTCTTTAGATATGTAGACTGGATTTTAACAGTTCCATTAATGTGTGTAGAATTCTATTTAATTCTTAAAGCTGCTGGAGCTACAAAAAGTATGATGTGGAGACTAATATTTTTATCTACAATCATGTTAGTAGCAGGATATTTTGGTGAAGCTGTTTATACTGGTCAAGCTCAATTATGGGGCTTAGTGTCTGGTATTGCCTATTTCGTTATAGTTTACGATATTTGGATGGGTAGTGCTTCAAAATTAGCTGCTTCAGCTGGAGGTGCTGTACAAAGTGCACATAAAACACTATGTAAATTTGTGCTTATCGGTTGGGCTATTTATCCAATTGGGTATATGATAGGAACTGCAGAAGGACAATGGTATGCTTTCCTTGAAGGAGCTGCAAGCATGGATGTTATTTATAACATTGGTGATGCAATTAACAAAATCGGATTTGGTTTAGTTGTATATCAATTAGCCTCTGATTCTAAATAAATTATATCATTTAATTAAAAAAAACCACTCATTCTCGAGTGGTTTTTTTTTACATTTTTTCTGGCACATCTATTCCCAATAAAGAACATGAACTCTTTATATTTTCTCCAACTATTTTAGCTAAATGTATTTTAAATATTTTTAATTCTATTTTTTCTTCATTAAGAATATTAATATTTTGATAAAAGGAATTAAAAAGCTTAACTAATTCATATAGATAATTTGCGATTAAAGCAGGGCTATAATTTAATGCTGACTGTTTCAATACTTCTGGAAATGTTTGTAAATGTTTAATTAACTCCTTCTCTTTAATATGAAGTTTAATTGTCAAAGAAACTTTTTTAGATTTAACTTTACTTTTTCTAATTATAGACTTAATCCTTGCATAAGTATACTGAATAAAAGAACCTGTATTGCCTGAAAAATCAATAGAACTTTTTGAATCGAAAAGTATTCTTTTCTTTGGATCAACTTTTAAAATATAATATTTCAAAGCACCCAAACCAATTTTTTTATACAACTCATTTTTCTCTGAATTTTTTAAAGAATCTAATTTTCCATGTTTCTTTGAAATTTCTTTCGCATTATTTATCATTTCAATTATCAAATCATCTGCATCAATTACATTGCCTTCTCTACTTTTCATTTTACCTTCAGGGAGATCAACCATACCATAACTCAAATGATAAAGAGATTTAGCCCAATCAAAACCTATTTTTTTTAAAATCAAAAAAAGGACATTAAAATGATAATCTTGTTCATTACCAACAGTATAAATCATTGAATTAATTGATTCATTGTCTTTATATCGCTGAACTGCTGTTCCAATATCTTGAGTAATATATACTGATGTGCCATCAGCTCGTATTAATAATTTTTCATCTAAACCTTCATCCGATAAATCTACCCATACAGATCCATCTGGCTTTTTAAAAAAAACTTTTTTTTCAAGCCCTTCATTAATTATACCTTTACCGAGGAGATAAGTTTCACTTTCATAATAACATGAATCAAAACTAACTCCTAATTTATTATAAGTGCTTTCAAAACCTTTATATACCCAGCTATTCATTTTTTTCCATAAAGCTATTGTCTCCTTGTCTCCTGACTCCCAATTTATTAACATTTCTTGAGCCTTTTTAAAAATTGGAGCATTTAATCTAGCTTCCTCTTCTTCCATTCCCTTTTTAACCAAAAATTTTACTTCACTTTTATAGTGTTTTTCAAAAAGAATATAAAAATTTCCAACTAATAAATCTCCTTTAACTCCTGATTGCTTTGGAGTAACTCCATTTCCATATAATTTCCATGCAAGCATTGATTTACATATATGAATCCCTCTATCATTAATTATTTGAGTTTTTATTACTTTATTTCCATTAGCTTCGAGAATTTTAGAAATTGAAAAACCTAATAAATTATTTCTTATATGACCTAAATGCAATGGTTTATTTGTATTTGGTGAAGAATATTCAACTAAAACAGTATTAGATGTTTTTGATTTTTTTATAAATCCAAAATTTTTATTCGAAATAATTTCATTTAAACTTTCTAAATAATATTCATCTAAAATTGTAAGGTTTAAAAAACCCTTAATTACATTAAAATTTGAAACGCAACCAGAAGAGTTCAATAAAAATTTGCCTATTTCATTAGAAAGGGTATTTGGATTCACTTTCACTAAATTAACCAGAGGAAAAACTAATAAAGTTAAATCCCCTTCAAATTCTTTTCTAGTTGCTTGAAATTCAAATGATTTAAAAGTTAAATTATATTCTGATTCTAAAAAGTAATTTAAGCTTTGCGTTAATTTATTGATTAATTTTCCCATAGTTAATTTCAATCAAATATAATTATTACTTAGAGATCAATTAAATTATATTAGAATAAAATACGAGAAAATTCATCTGAAAATTAAATGATAAAATTAATCAAAAATTAAAACCCTTACCTTAATTCTAAAGGAGTATAAACTTTATTAACTGGGCCAGTATAAATTTGTCTAGGACGACCAATTGGTTCGTTGTTCTTTCTCATTTCTTTCCATTGAGCTATCCATCCTGGAAGTCTTCCCAAAGCAAACATAACAGTAAACATTTCAGTAGGAATTCCAAGAGCTCGATATATAATCCCAGAATAAAAATCAACATTTGGATATAAATTACGATCAATAAAGTATTTATCTTTAAGAGCTTCTTCTTCTAAAGATTTGGCGATATCTAAAATTGGGTCTTGAACTCCTAATTCTGAAAGCACCTGATCAGCTGCATCTTTAATTATTTTTGCACGAGGATCAAAATTTTTATAAACTCTATGACCAAATCCCATTAAACGAAAAGGATCATTTTTGTCTTTAGCTTTTTTCATGAACATTTTAGTATCTCCACCTTTATTCTTAATTTCTTCAAGCATTTCAATAACAGCCTGATTCGCTCCTCCATGAAGAGGACCCCATAAAGCAGAAATTCCAGCAGAAATTGAAGCAAATAATCCTGCATGAGATGATCCCACAATTCTAACTGTTGATGTTGAACAATTTTGTTCATGATCAGCATGTAATATTAATAATTTATTTATAGCACTATTAATAATTGAATTCGATTTATATTCCTGATTAGGTTTTTTAAACATCATTTGAGAAATATTTTGAACATATCCAATTGATTCGTCGCTATAATTTAAAGGAAGACCTTTAACTTTTCTATGAGTCCAAGAAGTTAATACAGGAAATTTACCTAATAGCATTACTATAGCTTCATACATATCCTTCTCTGAATCTATATCCACTGAAGACGGATTAAAAGCAGTAAGAGCAGAAGTTAATGAAGCTAAAACACCCATTGGATGAGATGATTTAGGGAAACTTTTTAAAATAACTTTTAAATCTTCATCAACCAATGATTCTTCATCAATATCTTTTTTAAATTTATTTAATTCATTTATATTGGGAAGTTCACCAAAAATTAAAAGATAAGCGACTTCAAGAAAATCAGATTTATTAGCTAAATCTTCAATTGAATATCCTCTATACTTCAAAATTCCTTTCTCACCATCTAAAAAAGTGATTTCACTTTTACATGAACCAGAATTTTTATATCCAGGGTCTAATGTGATAAGTCCAGTTTTAGACCTCAGAGTTTTAATGTCTATAGAAGATTCGTTCTCAGTACCATTAATTAATGGAAATTCATAAGTTTTACCATTATATATAAATTTTACAGAATTATCCATTTTTTGAAATCTTCCAAGTTTATAAATATACCTATTTAAAGGCTATTTTAAAAATTGTTTAAAATTATGCTATGTTAAAATTAGAAAGATTGTAAATTAAATGCCTTATTTTTAGGATAAAAAGCAACACCTCCTAATTCTTCCTCTATCCTTAATAATTCATTATATTTTGCCAATCTATCACTTCTTGAAGTAGACCCAGCCTTAATTTGTCCAGCATTAAGCCCAACCGCTAAATGAGAAATCATAGTATCTTCAGTCTCACCTGAACGATGAGAAATAACAGCAGTAAAGCCAGAATTTTGCGCCATTTTCACAGCTTCGATTGTTTCAGTCAAAGTTCCAATTTGATTTAATTTAATAAGAATCGAATTAGCTATAGATTCATCAACTCCTTTACTTAAACGATCAACATTTGTAACAAAAAGATCATCTCCAACTAACTGAACCTTGTCACCAATTTTTTTTGTCAAATTTTTCCAACCCTCCCAATCATTTTCATCCATACCATCTTCAATTGAAATTATCGGAAATTTTAAAGTTAATTCCTGTAAATACTCAACCTGTTGTTGAGAAGTCCTTTTAATGCCTTTTTTACCTTCAAACAAAGAATAATCATAAACTCCATTTTTATAAAATTCCGACGAAGCACAATCCATGGCAATCATAACCTCTGATCCAGGCTTATACCCTGCTTTCTTTATTGCATCAATAATTGTCTCTAATGCATCTTCAGTCCCATTTAAATTAGGAGCAAAACCTCCCTCATCACCTACAGAAGTACTTAATTTTTTTTCATTTAATATTTTTTTAAGATTATGAAAAATTTCTGTTCCAATTTGCATTGCATTAGAAAAATTAATAGCCTGAATTGGCATAATCATAAATTCTTGAAAAGCTATAGGTGCATCAGAATGAGATCCTCCATTTATAATATTCATCATTGGAACTGGGATTATATTTGCACTAACTCCACCAATATATCTATATAAAGGTATACCTAATTCATTAGCTCCCGCTTTAGCTACCGCTAATGATATTCCCAAAATTGAGTTTGCTCCTAACTTAGATTTATTTTTTGTTCCATCTAAATCAATCATTAATTTGTCAATTTTATTTTGTTCAAAAACAGACATTCCAATAACTTCTTCAGAAATTTTATCATTAACGTTTTCAACGGCCTTTAACACACCTTTACCCATATATGATTTACCATTATCTCTTTTTTCAACAGCTTCATGCTCACCGGTTGATGCGCCAGAAGGAACTGAAGCTCTTCCTAAAATTCCATTTTCAGTTATTACGTCTACTTCTACAGTTGGATTCCCTCTAGAATCAAAAATTTGTCTTGCATGAACTTTAATAATAATACTCATATTTCTTTTAAGTTATAATTAATTTTTACTATTCTCAATTAAATTTAAAAATTGATCAAAAAGATAATTAGAATCATTCGGTCCTGGTGATGCCTCAGGATGATATTGAACAGAAAAACATCTTCTAGATTTCATTCTAATGCCAGCAACTGTATTATCATTTAAATGAACATGTGATATTTTAATATCAGAATTAGATTCAGCTTCCTCTCTATTTATTGCAAACCCATGATTCTGAGAAGTGATTTCTCCTTTATTAGACTCAATATTCAAAACAGGATGATTAATGCCTCTATGACCATTAAACATTTTAAATGTTGATATCCCATTAGCCAGAGCTATTATTTGATGACCTAAACATATTCCAAATAATGGAATATTCATTTTAATTATTTTTTTAGCAACTTGTTGTGCGTTTGATAGAGGTTTCGGATCTCCAGGCCCATTGGAAATAAAATAAGCGTCTGGAGAAAATTCATTCATTTCCTTAAAAGAAGTATCAAAAGGAAAAACCTTAATATAAATACCTCTTTTAGATATATTATCTAAAATACTTTTTTTGACTCCTAAATCTAAAACAGCAACTTTATATTTTGAATCAGGATTTCCATAATTATAAGTTTTTTTTGTAGAAACTTTTGAAGCCAATTCTAAACCATCCATAGATGGAATTTTATTTAACTTAGATTTTAAAGATTCTAAATTATCATCATTTGTAGAAATCACTGCATTCATTGCTCCATTCTCTCTTATATAACTAACTAAAGCTCTAGTATCAACATCCGAAATAACAACTAAATTTTGTTTCAAAAAAAATGATTCCAAAGAACTAGAGGCAGCAGGTCTTGAAAAATTAAAACTAAAATTTTTACAAACTAAACCAGATATTTTAGGTTTACTAGATTGGTTATCATTATCTAATGTCCCATAATTACCTATATGAGCATTCGTTGTTACCATTATCTGTCCAAAATAAGAAGGATCAGTAAAAATTTCTTGATATCCAGTCATCCCAGTGTTAAAACATATTTCACCAAAAGAACTACCTTCAAACCCAATAGATTTTCCATAAAAAACTGTCCCATCAGATAATAAAACAATTCCTTTTCTATGTTTTTTATACTTCACTAAAAAAATAATTATTTACAAATTAACACAAAAAAAAGGATAAACTATAAACGAATATCCTTTCAAATAACAAGTAATTATCAACAATTGATTATTTTTCAGAATTAATCTTATTGTTCTTACTTTTTTCAATTGAAATATTTGATTCTTTTTTATCCTTATTAGAGTCTTCTCTCACTTTAGTATCAGTATTTGTTTTAGTTGGGTTAGTGTCTGATTTTTTCTTAATTTTAGATCGCCCTCTTCTAGTACTTTTCTTCTTTAAAGTATCTTTAGAATTAGTATACGTCTCATTAAAATCAACTAACTCTATAAAAGCCATTTCAGCATTATCCCCTAATCTATTTCCAAGTTTTATAATTCTTGTATATCCCCCAGGTCTATCAGCAACCTTAGGAGAAATAACTCTAAACAAAGTAGAAACTGCAGACTTACTTCTTAAGAATTTAAAAGTCAACCTTCTGTTATGTGTTGAGTCCTCCTTAGATTTTGTTATTAAGGGTTCAACAAACCTCTTAAGAACCTTAGCTTTTGTAAGGGTTGTATTAATCCTTTTATGCTCTATTAATGAAGAAGCCATATTAGCTAACATCGACTTTCGATGAGCTGTTTTCCTGCCTAATTGAGATATTTTTTTTCTATGCCTCATTTAATTTAATTATAACCAATTAATCTCTATCTAGTTTATATTTAGAAAGGTCCATTCCAAATGAAAGACCTTTTAAAACGACTAATTCTTCTAATTCAGTTAATGATTTTTTTCCAAAATTTCTAAATTTCATTAAATCATTCTTATTAAAAGAAACTAAATCACCAAGAGTATCCACTTCAGCAGCTTTAAGACAATTTAATGCCCTTACAGATAAATCCATATCGATTAGTTTAGTCTTAAGTAATTGTCTCATATGCAAAGATTCTTCATCATAAGTCTCAGTTTGAGCAATTTCATCAGCCTCTAGAGTAATTCTTTCATCTGAAAATAAAAGAAAATGATGAATTAATGTTTTAGCCGCCTCTGTTAAAGCATCCTTTGGATGAATAGATCCATCAGTAATTATTTCAAAAATTAACTTTTCATAATCAGTTTTTTGCTCTACTCTATAATTTTCTATACTATACTTTACATTTTTTACCGGAGTAAAAATAGAATCAACTGATATAACTCCTATCTCAGAAGTTATTTTTTTATTTTCCTCAGCAGGAACATAACCTCTACCTTTCTCAATAATTATATCCATTTTAATCTGTACACTTTTTTCAAGATTACATATAATTAAATCAGGATTCAAAATTTGAAAGCCAGAAATAAACTTTTGAAAATCAGCGGCTTTTAGAATTTCTTGTCCACCAATTGAAATTGTAACCTTTTCATTATCTACATCCTCAATTTGTTGTTTAAATCTGATTTGTTTTAGATTTAGAATGATTTCAGTTACATCCTCAACCACTCCTTGTATCGTCGAAAATTCGTGATCTAAATTGTCTATTTTAACGGAAGTAATTGCAAATCCTTCCAAAGAAGATAATAGTACTCTTCTTAATGCGTTTCCGACTGTTAACCCATATCCTGGTTCGAGAGGTCTAAACTCAAATTTACCCTCGAAATCAGATGAATCAATCATAATTACTTTGTCTGGTTTTTGAAAATTAAGTATTGCCATAGTTTGCTTTTTTTCTTATTTAGAATATAATTCTACAATTAATTGTTCTTTAATATTTTCTGGAATTTGTTTTCTTTCTGGTATACTAACAAAAGTACCCTCAAATTTGGATTCATTCCAACTCAACCATTCGTATACTGATGAATTTCTTTTTAAAGAATCAGTTATAGTTAACATAGATTTAGATTTTTCCCGAACTCCAATAATCTGTCCTTCCTTAACCAAATAGGAAGGAATATTAACTAATTCACCATTAACAGTGATATGATAATGAGAAACTAATTGTCGAGCTGAGCTTCTTGAAGGAGCTATCCCCAATCTATAGACAACATTATCTAACCTGCGTTCACAAAGTTGAAGAAGAACTTCTCCTGTTACACCTTTACTTCTACTAGATTTTTCAAACATTACTCTAAATTGTTTTTCAAGTATTCCATATGTATACTTTGCTTTTTGCTTTTCCATTAATTGAATAGCATATTCTGATTTTTTTGATCTTCTCCTATTATTCCCATGTTGACCTGGTGGATAATTTCTTTTATCTAAAGACTTATCCATTCCAAAAATGGGTTCACCAAATTTTCTAGCTATTTTTGACTTAGGACCTATATATCTTGCCATATTTTATTTTTTTATACTCTTCTTCTTTTAGGGGGTCTACATCCATTATGTGGTAAAGGAGTAACATCAACAATCTCAGAAACTTCAATCCCATTATTATGTATAGTTCTTATAGCAGATTCTCTTCCATTTCCAGGACCCTTTACAAAAACTTTAACTTTTTTTAAGCCCAATTCTTGAGCAACTTTACATGCATCTTCGGCAGCTACTTGAGCAGCGTATGGAGTATTTTTTTTAGAACCTCTAAATCCCATTTTACCAGCGGAAGACCATGATATAACATCTCCATTTAAATTAGTAAGCGAAATAATAATATTATTAAATGATGCATTAATATGAGCTTCTCCTTGAGACTCAACAGTTACTTTACGTTTTTTTCCTCCTACTTTTGCCATTTTAAAATTATTTAGTTACTTTTTTCTTATTTGCAACAGTTTTTCTTTTTCCTTTTCTAGTCCTAGAATTATTCTTTGTATGCTGACCTCTTAAAGGTAAACCTGTTCGATGACGAATACCTCTATAAGAACCTATATCCATCAATCTTTTAATGTTAAGTTGTACTTCTGATCTTAATTCTCCTTCTATTTTAAATGAACTAACAGCTTCCCTAATTCTTCCTGTTTCTTGATCTGACCAATCAGAAACTTTAATATCTTCATTTACATTTGCAATTGATAAAATTTTCTGAGATCTACTCTTACCTATTCCAAAAATATAGGTTAAAGCAATTACTCCTCTTTTATGTTTTGGTATGTCTACCCCTGAAATTCTAGCCATAATTTTATGCTTGTCTTTGTTTAAACCTAGGATTCTTTTTATTAATAATATATAGTCTCCCTTTTCTCCTTACAATTTTACATTCTGGACTTCTTTTTTTTATTGACGCTTTAACTTTCATAATTTATCTATTAATATCTATATGTAATTCTTGCCTTAGTTAAATCATAAGGACTCATTTCTAATTTTACTTTATCACCTGGTAACAACTTAATGTAATGTAATCTCATTTTCCCAGATATATGAGCAGTTACAATGTGTTCATTTTCTAATTCAACTCTAAACATTGCATTAGATAATGCTTCAATTATAGTTCCGTCTTGTTCTATTGGTGGTTGTTTTGCCATTTTTTAAATATTAACCCTTCTTTTAGCACTAGAATTACTCATTAGTCCATCGTAATGTCTATTTAACAAGTATGCATTTACTTGTTGAATAGTGTCAATGGCTACTCCAACCATTATTAAAAGTGAAGTCCCACCATAAAATAAAGCCCATCCTTGTTGCATACCCAATAACTTAACAACTATTGCTGGGAAAATTGATAAAGCAGCAAGATAAAGAGATCCTGGAAATGTTATGTGAGACATTACAGAATCTAAAAAATCACTAGTTTCTTTTCCAGGTCTAATTCCTGGAACAAATCCACCACTTCTTCTAAGATCATCTGACATTTTATTTGTTGGCACTGTTATAGCAGTATAAAAAAAAGTAAAAATAATAATTAAAACTGCAAATAAGAAATTATACCAAAACCCGAAAATATCTGAAAAACTAGCTTGCATCCATTGACCAAAATTAGAATTTCCAAAAAGACTACCTATATATGCAGGAATGAACATTAAAGCTTGAGCAAAAATTATAGGCATTACACCAGAAGCATTTAATCTTAAAGGTATATATTGACGGGAACCAATCACATTCCTTTGATTATTGCCTATAGAAGCTCTCCTGGCATATTGGACAGGAACTTGACGAACTGCTAAGACTAATAAAACAGATAATAAAATAATTATAATCCATAAAATCAATTCAATTAATATCATCATTGGTCCACCATTATTTTCAGTCACTCTTGAAACAAATTCTTGAACAAAAGAAAGTGGTAAAGATGCAATTATACCAACCATAATTAACAAAGAAATTCCATTTCCAATCCCTTTATCTGTTATCTTTTCTCCTAACCACATTGCAAAAATACAACCAGTAACTAAAATAGTTATGGCAGAAATCATAAATAAAGGCCCTCTTCCAATTACAAAAGCTGAATCTGGTACTCCAAGAGCACTAAGACCATACAAATATGCAGGAGCTTGAACAACACATATACCTATAGTTAACCATCGAGTTATTTGATTAATAGTTTTA
>MDTC01231792.1_pt1 | contig 14467 bp, 11 predicted proteins | sample 811181 | NCBI WGS metagenome assembly MDTC01 (sample SAMN05326644, study PRJNA326480) | marine metagenome | isolation source: seawater | place: Pacific Ocean: North | collected 2011 | reverse complement strand
CCCTGGGTAAGTATGTCCTTCAGCGTATAGGCGCAGTTCTCGAGATCTAATCTAGGATCCACTGCTAAAGTCCCTTTCATTGGTATGATTTTATTGGGGGGAACCATTCCATCGTACTTTGACATCGTATTTGGGTCTACGTTGATGGTGGTATATTCCTCCAAGAATGGCACTGTTACGATGACAAATCTGTAATCTTCTCCCCTCGGGTGATTCACCATACAAGAAACAAGCCATCTTGAATGTTTCAGGCTATCCTCGAAAACCCCCATCATTACAATTACGGGAGTGCCTTTCGGGTTTCCTGCAATTGCAATCCTGTGCTTGTGCCCATCGATTTCTACGTATTCCACTTCGAATGATACCCCATTGGTATCAGGTATGGTATAGTCGCTATCCATCATGACGAATTCCTGATACTTCGTACCAAATCCTGCACGTTCGCCAAGTCACGGTTGATCAACGACTGCTGGGTTTCTTTATCGAAATCTTCGTAGAAGCTTGCAGCTGCGGGACCATCCAGGTTCCTGATACCTGAATCAGCGACAGTGGGGCCCCATTGATTATGCCCATTAGGCCCCATGCCACTGATCTTGTGAATCCTCTGGCCAAAGGACCTCGTCATCCTATCGCCATCAGACATGTGTTCGTGCACGTGTCCATACGGGTCATGCCAGTAGTCATAGATGTGTGAACCTAGGACGTGCCTTCCCACGCCCCAGGCTATCTCATATCTCTCATCCAGGAATTCCGCCTTCGTCTTCAGCTGCATGTGACCCCGCCAAACGTCATCCAGATTGGAGACCTCGAAAGAGGCATGGCTCAGTTGAGGATTAATCCCTTGGCCCTCTGGAGCCTGCCTTGAATCCATTAGTGACAAAATGAAGAATGTGTGGTGGTCAGTTGGTACTTCGCCCCTGTCACACCTGAAAAAGCACCCATATGTTGCTTCACCCTCTGCGAATGTACCCTCGTAAAGTGGAGATGGGCCGGCCTTCTGCAAGCTCTCGAACATCTGAGGGTTGATGGAATGTCCTTCCGCTGATTTAGGGGATTCAAAGTATACGCTGTCAGAAGGTAGAAGGCCGAAAGTCTCCATCATGAACGACATCATCTGGTGGTGAGGACCAACCGGTATCGTTAGGACAACGTGACCAATCTTCAGCACATCCGGAGGGCCAGGATGCACGGTATTGCTGCCGTCGACTTTCCTATTGCCCGAGGTATCTTGTAACTTATTTGCTGGCCTCTTGTAGTGAATCTTGTCTCCATAGTTGTATTCTATTCTTTCTCTCGAAGGAGGGAGGGGTTCGATCTTCCTGCCGTATACGGCCTCTAGAAGGAGGTTACAAACTGGGTCTATGAATGAGACTCGCTTTCCTCCGCTTATCTTTCCCTCTATTCCCGGGATATTGTGCACCTCACTGCAGCCCGCTATATTTTTTGACAAGATATGGAGGTCTTCCTCCTCGCTCATCATCATTGCGAATCCGAGGAATTTAGCAGGTCCCTTGTGTGCCACATGACAGAACCCATCTCCACCAATGCCTCGTGAGTAGATTGTGTTCTCGTCCCTATGAACAATCTTCAGTCCAAAGTCTTCCACCCACCTTTCGTACCGGTCGAGATCAGGTACTGAGAATCTGACATAAGCGATATCCCATGCCTTGGTCAGAGGTTCTATTTGAGGTAGGGACTCTGCTCCTTCAAGATGGCTTTCAGTTCCGTCGTTTATAGCTTCGAATAAATCCAAGTCTCTGTCTACAAATTGAATTATGTCTGCGGCGGTCGGGGTTGGTCCTGAACTCTCTTGTGCCATGGAAATCGATGCGGGGGGGATGATTTAGAATTGACGGAGAGTATATTTTTTGGAATCACATCAGGACTATGATTTGCCCGTCTTTCTCTATAGTTTTGACTTCTCTTAGTTTGTCACCTAAACAGGGTCCGTCATCACACACTCCTGACTCCGGATCAAAAGTTGCCTGATGGTGCATGCACTGAATGAGGCCGGTTTTCCTTTTTATTAGGTAAGCCGGGTCTTGGCATAATCTCCTCCCATCATGAGGACAGGCGTTGAGCCATCCGTACACTCCTGTATTGGTTCTAATGACCAATGCCGTTAGCTTGTCAGCATTTTCAGGTATCTCGATCATCTTGACCTCCCCCGAGGAAAGGGATGAGCTTTGTAATCTAGCGACTTCGGTCAACATAATCTTGCCTTTCAATTTTCGAAATATTGTCGGTTTCCGGGGTTTGGTACTCTTAGGATGTTTAGCTGGGTTGCGAGACCTATGTAATGGCCCATGACTAGGATCAGCTCAATCATGGCCTTATCGGATCCCAACAAGTCAAGAATGGTCTGGTAGCTTTTATCTGAGATCCTGTAGGTTTCTAGATACTCTTTCGTCATGTCGTATCCAGCCTTCTGAAATGGCTCTTCTCCTGTCTCAAAAAAAATGGGTTCCTCCGAGTTGTAGATAGAGTCCAATACCTCCTGCCTCACTCCTGCCGCCAATGCTATCCTGCTATGTGCCCAGAATTCGACGTTACTTCTGAAATGTGCACCGATTACGCATATGGCCACTTCCTTCATGGTTTTTGGGACATTTGTGGTATTCGACCTTACGGCCATCCCTATGTCATCCAGGGCCCTCGCCATTTCGGGATCTGTGTACATCCAGCCATTGAAGGGCCCGGGTAAACCTCCATTTGATAGGGTTCCAACACCCCTCTCAGAGTCTGTTATGGAAGTGAAAATTTCCTTCATTTCGGGTTCTAATGACTCCAGTGTCAGATAGCCCAGCCTAGGCAAGTCCTTTACATCCAGATTTAGCGAATCCCACGTGCTCATATTCCTCCGGTGCTAACCAAACGAATAATAGTTGTTTGTCCTCTGCCATAGGTTTACTTTTTTCACTAGCTTTTATTTTTTATATCTGTTGCAGATATAACCACTATCTGGTTTATGTGTTCACTCTTTCAGAGAATGACATGGCCCTAATCGCCGGCTATGCGAGATCTCCATTTACCCCCGCAAATAAAGGTCAATTGGCTAAAACTAGATCCGATGAAATGGCCTCCCAGGTTATAGACAAACTACTATCGGATTTGGGCTTGGAGGGTACCAACATAGATGACCTTCTCGTGGGCTGTGCCTTTCCAGAAGCCGAACAGGGCTACAACATGGGTAGGATAATCGTATTCCTGAGCGAGTTGCCAGAAGCGGTCCCAGGTGCGACAATAAATCGTTTCTGTGGGTCCTCAATGCAGGCAGTTCAAGATGCTGCTACGAAGATAGATTGCGGACTTGCAGATGCAATAATAGCAGGTGGCGTGGAGAGTATGAGCAGAATCCCGATGACGGGATTCAACCCAATGCCGAACCCAGAACTTGCAGCAAACGTAATGACCTCGATGGGAACAACGGCAGAAAACGTCTCAAAGGTCTACGGAATTGGGAGGGAGGATCAGGAGGAATTTGCAGTTAGGAGTCAGAAGCTCGCTTCCTCTGCAATTGAAGCCGGATTATTCTCATCCGAGATCGTGCCGATACATACTCAGGAGGGAGTAGTGGATGCTGACGGCTGCATACGGTCCGAGACGACTATTGAGATCTTGAAAGGCCTGAGGCCATCATTCGATGTTAATGGAACTGTAACTGCTGGGACCTCGTCCCCACTAACAGATGGAGCGGCATTCGTCTTGGTCTGTTCTGACGAGTACGCCAAAAGGAACAACCTTGCCGCTCTGGCAAGAGTCAGAAGCGCTTCAGTGACCGGGTGCGCCCCTGAGATAATGGGAATAGGACCGGTGGAGGCTACAAAAAAAGCATTGGATAAAGCGGGTTTGAGTCTAGATGATATAGACATTATAGAATTGAATGAAGCTTTCGCGGCGCAATCGCTCGCGGTTATTGGTGAGTTGGGGATTGACATCAATAAATTGAACCTCGAAGGAGGGGCTATTGCTCTTGGACACCCACTGGGAGCGAGCGGAGCCAGAATTATAGGTAAAGCTGCCCAATTACTAGCAAGGAGCGCGGGCACCTACGCTCTAGCAACACTATGCGTGGGCGGAGGAATGGGGATGGCAACGGTTTTGGAAAGAGTTTAGGATGTCAAATAGCATAGAGAATGTAGCCGTTATCGGGAGTGGCGTCATGGGAGCAGGCATTGCTGCCCATTGTGCTAATGCCGGATGCAACGTCTTACTTCTTGATATCGTCGGGGAAGAAAGAGACAGGAATAGTGTCGCGAATTCTGCGGTCAAAGGAATGATGAAATCAAATCCAGAGATGCTGACTCACAAGCGTAATGCCAAACTAATCACTACTGGGAACATTGAGGACGACTTGTCCATGCTATCTGAGGTCGATTGGGTGATAGAGGTGGTAATCGAGAATTTGGATGTGAAGAGGGACCTGTACAGCAATATTTCCAAGCACATCGGGAAAAGTACAATCGTTTCTTCAAATACATCAACAATACCTAGAAGGAAGCTGGTTGAAAATATGCAGTCAGAGATGGCTTCTAGATTTCTTATCACTCATTTCTTTAATCCGCCGAGGTACCTACCTCTGCTCGAGGTAGTCACAGCGGATGAAGTAGATTCCTCTATCACAAATAAAATATCGTCATTCGCAGACAATATGCTTGGGAAGAGGGTCATTTTATGCAATGATACGCCTGGTTTCATAGGTAACAGACTGGGTGTGTACTTCATTCAAAGGGCCCTAAAGGGAACCATTGATCATAAGCTCACGATTGAACAAGCTGACGCCATGCTCGGTAGACCGATAGGAGTGCCTAAGACAGGCGTCTTCGGCTTGATGGACCTCGTCGGAATTGACCTAGTCCCGCACGTTACGGCAAGCTTATTGGAAAATCTTCCTGAAGACGATCCTTTTCATGAGATTGCTGGAACTGGTGTAGAAATCGTTGATGACATGTTAGCTGAGGGCTACATTGGTAGAAAGGGGAAAGGGGGGTTCTATCGTCTGAACACGGAGGGAGGACAGCGTGTTAAAGAGGCTAGAGACCTAAACACCGGAAAATACCGCCCTGCCGACAGAAGAGCGGCTTTCCCTTCTGCAAAGATGGGTAAACAAGGATTGAGAAGACTCATTGATCACCCAGACAGGGGGGCCAAATTTGTGGCTGAAGTACTCTTGGACACATTGTCTTATGCTGCCCACTTAGTACCTGATGTGAGCGATGATATATACTCAATTGACACTGCTATGAAAATAGGGTATAACTGGAAGAAAGGCCCATTTGAGATGATGGACTCAATCGGTATAGTTAGCATGGTTGAGCGTCTGGAAGCCTCAGGGAGAGGAGTGCCTCCCATGCTGGTTGAGGCTGCAAAAAAAGGGTCATTTTACGAGGTTGTAGACAACGAGACTACTAGGCTAACAACCGAAGGAAAAATGGAAATCATTGATAGGCCAACAAACACCCTTAAGGTGGCGGATCTGAAAAGACATGGTACGCCAATCAAGAAAAATGGCTCAGCAAGTATCTGGGATATGGGGGATGATATCCTCCTCGTAGAGTATCACTCAAAGATGAATGCAGTTGATCCATTCATCATCGAAATTCTGGTTGATGCGGTAGACATTGCCGAGACCGGTGACTGGAGGGGCATCGTAATTGGCAATGATGGTGCAAATTTCTGTGCCGGTGCGAACCTGGGTTTGGTCTTGTTCGCGATTAATCTCGCCGCATGGAAAGATGTTGAGGAATTCATAGTTGCAGGACAGGAGGCCTACCAAGCCCTGAAGTTCTGCGAGGTTCCAGTTGTCGCTGCCTCTGCTGGGATGTGTTTGGGAGGGGGTGCAGAAGTCCTCCTGCATTGCGACGCAGTCCAAGCCCACTGTGAGTCTTACATCGGCCTAGTCGAGGTCGGAGTCGGCATCGTTCCCGCCTGGGGAGGTTGCAAGGAGCTCCTAGGTAGGCTGTCAGAATTCAAACTTGTATCTGAGGGACCCATGGGCGCGGTTATGAAAGCATTTGAGTACATTGGTACTGCAAAAGTCTCAAAATCTGCCGAACAGGCAAGAACGATGGGTTTCCTGGCCCCCAATGATGGCATAACGATGAACAGAGACAGGCTTCTTGCAGATGCGAAGAAAAAGGCAATCGATTTGGCAGAGGGTTACTGCCCCCCAGAACCTAGGAATTACGTTCTCCCCGGAGAAACCGGTTTATTGGCCTTGGAATTGGCGATTAACGACTTCGCACTTGCGGGTCAAGCTACTCCTCATGACGTCGTTGTGACCAAGAAGCTGGCACGCGTGCTAACAGGAGGGAGCACCGACATAACAGAGTCGGTGGAAGAAGAAGAAATTCTGGAACTGGAGAGGGAAGCAATAGGTTGGCTTGGTAGGCAGACAGAAACTCTGGATAGAATGGAGCACATGCTCGAGACGGGTAAACCACTCAGAAACTAAGGTGAAAAAATGGTAGACTGGACCCCGCCAAATCGCGAGTATGATTTCCTATTCAACGAAGTCTTTAGCATGACAGAAAGGCTTCAGAAACTTGGTTTCGAAGGGTTTGACGAGGAATCGATTGCAATGATGATAGAGTCCTGGGGCAATCATGCAAGGGAGGTGTGGTTGCCTATCAACGAGGTTGGCGACAAAGAAGGACTAGGCTTCGAGGGAGGCAAGATTACTATGCCTGATGCTTTCAAAGACGCTTACAGAAAGGGCGTAAAAGAGGGATGGTTTGGAACTTCTTGCAAACCTGAGCATGGAGGAATGGGGGCGCCTTTGCTGTTCCAATCAGTCCCTTGGTCGGAGTACGGGACATCCACTTGCATGGCTTTGAGCGTCTTTCCTGCCCTATCTGCTGGTGTTTACGAGGTGATTACCGAACATGCAGAAGATGACATAACTGACACATATGCTCCTCTTCTCGCATCTGGCGAATGGGCTGGGACAATGTGCCTAACTGAACCCCATGCAGGTACAGATCTTGGGATGATAAAAACCAAGGCGATGCCAAATGAAGACGGGTCTTACTCGATAACTGGGACGAAAATATACATCACGGCCGGGGAGCATGACATGGCTGACAACATTCTACATCTGGTCCTGGCGAAGGTACCTGGTGGGCCTAGTGGCACTAAGGGGATTTCCCTTTTCCTGGTTCCCAAGCTCTTGAATTCGGATTGGTCTGGTGGGAGGCCTTCGATGAACACTGGATCCCTATCTGACTCTATTAACGGAGTCAGCTGCTCAGGAACAGAGGAAAAAATGGGCATTCACGCTAGCCCAACATGTGTGATGAATTTTGAAGATTCCATCGGTTGGCTGGTAGGCCCGGTACATGGGGGAATGCCACTCATGTTCCAAATGATGAACAGAGAAAGACTAGCAACTGGGATGATGGGGCTTGGACTTTCCGAGATTGCTTATCAAAACGCCCTATCATGGTGCAAGGACAGAAGACAAGGGAGAGATCTGAGAGGAGTTCGGGATCCAAACGAAGAAGCGGATAGCATCCTCGTCCATCCAGACGTTAGGAGAATGCTACTGGAATGTAAAGTGAATAATGAGGGATGCAGGGCCCTGGCTTCGTGGACAGGTATCCTGTTAGATGAAATGAATAGTGAGGATAAAGAGACTGCCGATAGGGCTGAGGCATTGATCGCACTCCTGACTCCAATCATAAAGGCTCATTTTACTGATATTGGCTGTGAGAATGTTGATACTTGTATGCAAGTAATGGGAGGGGCTGGTTACTGTTCGGAGTATGGTGTGGAGCAGTTCTACAGGGATGTCAGGATCTCCAAGATATGGGAAGGAACGAATGGCATACAGGCCTTGGATCTGGCAGGGAGGAAGATTACCCAAGATTTCGGAAAGAATCTGAGGCATCTCTTGTGGCCGATGACAGATTTCATCGAGGAAAATCGAAAGAATGCGGAAATGGCTGAGTTCAACAAACCTCTTCATCAGGGTGTTAAGGGACTTCAACAGCTCACACTCTTGATGATTTCCAGCGGAATGGCAAATCCTAATTTCCTGGCCTCTGGAGCGACGGATTATTGCCGCTATTTCGGCAATGTTCTGATAGGCTACATGTGGGCAAGAATAGCTAGCGTGTGTTTGGAGAAGAAAAACGATACATTCTATGAAGCAAAATTGGCCAGCGCTAGGTTCTTCTTCCAAAGAATATATCCAGAGACGTTTGGGTTGGCGGCGAGAATTCAGTCAGGACCAAAGCCACTGATGGAATATCCCACGGAGATGTTCTGATGAAAGAGCCCTCCAGGAGTCTTCGGATGAGGTTTAACAGAGCTAGCAAAAAGGCGTGGACCTTATCCTCAAGACCATCTAATGATTTACTCCTGAAGATGTACGCCCTCTACAAACAAGCCACCGAAGGAGACTGTATCGGTAAGGCGAAGGGAGGCTTGAAAGAGAGAGCCAAGTGGAAGGCTTGGAATCAAGTTTCGGGCACCTCTAAGTCTGATGCAATGAGGAGGTACTGTGAAGTTGTCGATTCATTCTCTTTGACCTAACCTAACCTAGAGTCATGCAGGATTTATCGCCAATTTTAGTTGGATCACAAGGCAAACAATTCTTCTAACCAAACTTTGTGGGAATAGACATGCACGTAGAGGAAAGGAAGGTGCTCAGGGAGATAGACAAAATAACATCCCCATTGAGATTTAGATTGTGGAGTTTGTTTAAATTCCCAGCATCTCGCTTCGCGGGCCTAAGGATCGATAAGTTAGACTCGGAGTCTTGTGTTGTTTCTGTTCCAGGGGGATGGAGGACGCAGAATCCATTCAAGAGCATGTATTGGGCTATTCAGGGGATGGGAGCGGAGCTCTCAACCGGGGGTTATGCCCTAGCCGTCGTTAACTCATTAGGGAGGAGGACAAGGACACTGGTAGCTGCACAGGAGTCTAAATTTAGAAAAAAAGCCCTGGGCGAGATAACATTTAGTTGTGAAGATGGCGTATTGGCAAGAAAGGCCGTAGAGGAAAGTATCCAGACTGGAAGTCCCGTAAGCGTTGAGCTGAAGTCTACAGGGAGAGATGCTGCAGGGGATGTGGTTTCCGAATGGGTCTTTAAGTGGAGCTTCTCAATCATGGAAAAGGGGGAAGTCAGTTGAAAACCGCTCTCACCGAGGATGCGGGGATTGAGTATCCGATTATATGCGGGGCAATGTATCCCTGTTCAAATCCAGAGCTGGTCGCAGCAGCATCTGAGGGTGGAGGAATAGCAATTGTGCAACCGGTATCCGCCACCATGGTCCATGGTTATGATGACCCAAATACAAGGGAGGGACTGAGATTAGCGATTAACCGTATCAGAACCATTACTGACAAGCCAATTGGATTCAATGCTCTGATTGAGAAGGGCAGTGAAAGATACCTAAATCGGATGTCAGAATGGATAGATATTGCTCTAGAAGAAGGAATAAGATTCTTTGTAACCTCACTAGGTAAACCAGACTGGGTTTGTGAGAAAGTCCATGCAATGGGAGGGGTAGTTTACCATGATGTCACAAATAGATTTCATGCTGAGAAAGGAATCGCTTGCGGGGTTGACGGGCTTATATGCGTAAATGACAGAGCCGGTGGTCACCTCGGTCAGATGTCGATGGAAGAGATGTATGCAGATCTATCTGATCTCGGCCTTCCACTAATTTGTGCAGGAGGGGTCGGAAGTGAAAAAGAGCTCAAAGAAGCAATGAAATTAGGCTATGCCGGTGTTCAGATGGGAACAAGGTTCATCGCAACAGATGAGTGTACAACCCCGCAAGATTACAAGGACGCAATAGTCAAATCGGGAGAAGACGACATTACAACCACGACCAAATTGACAGGCGTCCCAATAGCCGTAATCGGAGACAAAGGAACAAAGCAAAGGGGGAATTGGCTGGTTCGGAGACTATTGAAGAGTAGATTCAAACACAGGGTTAGAGTTTTGATAACGGGAATATCTTTCTGGAGAATGAGGGCGTTAGCGAGGGGAAAAAAGAAATCTTCGAAGGATTTATGGTCGGCGGGAAAGAGTGTGGAAACCATTCGGGGTGTAGAGTCTGCTACTACCATAATGAGAAGACTTGGAGACTCATTGGTCAATTGAAAAACAAATCAGATTAGCACTGACGAATAGTTTTCCAACCATTGTGCTGAAAGACTCACGAATAAGCGCTTGGGAGGTTCATGTCCAGATGGTACCTCATTTTCCGAAGTGACACGCAAAGTACGATGTAGGCGATATTGGTGGACGCTGGGGGATTTGAACCCCCGGCCTTCTGGTTGCAAACCAGACGATCTTCCAGGCTGATCTAAGCGCCCTGAATCAATCGGAGAGGCCCCTCATTATTGAGTCAAACCGTTGGGATGAAATCCTAATCACGAGTAATCAGGCTAGGAGAAATTGCCAGGATCCCCATCAGAGATGTGAACAGAATTACCACTAATACGTCCCTATTCCCATCTAAAGAATTCTCTTGAGGCTTCTGGGGCAGAGCTACTTCTGGGTTCGGCTGGTTGTGCACGTCTTCTCTGAAAGTTACGGAAAGGTTCCCTTCTGAGATGGAGGAGTTACGCATTATTTGATGTTGGAGTTGGATGGTTCCTGGCAGGAGACCGTTCTCCGGTCCTAGCAATATTGCCTCTGTTACCATGCATGACTCGTCCACCTTGCTGCCATTTTCATCCAAATCACAAGAGCCTCTTAGCCAGTTGGTGGAGAAGTCATCTGAACCATTGAATAGACCGTCACCATCAGCGTCGAACTGGATTCTATGACTCACTCCCCCCCTCTCGTCTACATTCATGAAGAACAGAAAGTCTGTTTGGACCAGCACGTCATCCGGAATGGTCTGAGGGGTCGTTCCCTCCTGAGTCAGTAGAATGGTGTACTCCTTCGGCTCGTGAGCGGAAACTACCGGCGAAAGAAGAGAAGCCAGTAAGAAAGATGCGAATGCCAGTTCAGGTATTCTCACATGTCCCGGATAGTATGCGATGGCTTGAACATGACTGACCTTATGGGATAGGCATGGATGGCCAGAGGGCAGCTATGGCTTTGGCATTGGCTGCTTGCATAGTGGTGGCAGGAGCATCGGCATTCCTGTTGTTGCAAGATAGCGAAGTCGGTGTTTCGAATGATTCGGAATCAATGGTAGATCCGCTGTTGCAGGACGAGGGGCATGACCATAGGAACGCCAGTCAACACATCCTCTACACGGATAACATCCAACCGGTTTCATTCAACCCTCTGACTGCACCTGGCAATGCTGAGGTCCAAGTTTCAGACTCTCCGGACGGGAGAAGGTATGCATACATCGCAGGATGGAGCGAGATGCACATCGTGGATGTAACGGACCCAACCAATACTACTGTGACTGGAGTCTACATAGACCCCAATACACAGGTTCTTGATGTCAAGTACCTAGTATACAACAACAGGGAGTACGTGATTGTTCAGAATCAACTGGTTGACCCCGGGGCTGCGGATCCCAATGTTGGAGAGTGGGGAGATCCTGCTCAGGTTACGGTAACTTTGGTAGACGTGACCGACAAATACGAACCCACATTTGTCGATGCCTGGTACGACGCAGACCACCCAAGCGGCCCTCACAACCTGTACACTCACATGATCGATAACGAGTGGTACATCTTCGTAGCCAACCCTGACTACGAGTCCTGTGACATAGGACAGGGGGATGCCTGTGGAGGGATCACGGTTGCGCATCTGAACTTCGCAGGATATGGCGATCTACCACGGATTGTGAAAGTGGGAGAGGCAGAGGTGAGTTGGGAAACCACCAGAGGAGGGTGGATCTACATACATGACATGACAGTCCAGACATGGCCCGGAGAGGACTCCAATGATCCGCGATACGGCAGAACATACGTCTATGGGGCATACTGGGAAGCCGGACTAAGAATTTTCGATGTATCAGAAGTCCCGCATCCGGGCAAGGACATGGTGGAGTACCTAGCCATAGCAGCAGCCTGTCGTGGTTCCTTCGGGACCCAATTGGGTTGTAACTGGAGGGCTCCGGAAGTTGGGCTATGGATGGACTTCGAGGACTTCGATGGCGATGGGCAGCCAGACAGCGGAACAACTGGGAATGAGAATGGGGGGAGGGCCTCATACATCCACTATGCCGAGCCAATTGACGAAATGGTAGATGCCACCCATCTTGGATACCCATCTGGCAAGATTCACATGACGATAATAGCTACCGAAGTCCTTGAGACCACAGTGGGCACGGGAATGGCCTATCTGCTGGACACAACTCCATACGAAGTCGTCAACGGAAATGTGAGATTCCTGCCCCAACTTATCCACGGTTGGGAGACCCCATTCGCGGATCACCACTTCATCCCTGGAGGGGAAGAGTGGTTGCTTTTCAGTCCGCATAATGCAGACCACGAGATCTTCCAGACGGGCCTCCCGGGGTTTCCGGACAATAGCCACGGTGGTGCTTGGGATGGAAGGATATACATGGGCAACTACCACTCAGGACTTTGGGTTATCGACATAGAGTCCCTTATGGTGGCAGGACTTGAGAACGGCAATAAGACGGAGGCACACATGGGATCAACAGTTGGTTACCACCTCCCACATGGAGCCAACGGCGCCCCTCTGGACAGTTCGTACTACGACTTCGGGTGGACGCCATTCATCTGGGCGGCTGAGCACTACAAGGGCTACACGTACTTGTCGTGCATCACCACCGGTTTGTACATTGTCCAACTCGATATTGACGAGCCTTATGGCAACCCTGCCTCATTATGAAGCGGCTGTACTAATTGGGTGCAGTTTCATAAAATAGGCATCCCCGCATGGGTGTATGGGCACTAGGGTTTGGCTAGCGGTTTCCATAGTAATGCTGGCCCCGGTAACTGGTTGTCTATCTTCTGAAAGCGAGGCAAGTAATGAAATCGGAGGCGAGGGTTGGGTGGATCCCGTTACCGAGATAGAGGATGCTAACCACTCTCACAGCGATCTTCTGGCACACAGGTTATCCACCTCAAATGCCAAGCTCATCGACTATCACAACCTGAATTGCGACGGCGAGGTCTACCCCCCTCCAGAGTTGGACAACACTGCAGGAAGACCTTGCTTCGACGAGTGGAAGAACGTTGGTCCGACTCCCGGAGACAACTCGGAAATCGCGATTGAAGGCAACTTCGATGAGGACTGCAAGATTCACGGGGATGGCAGTGGTGGCTGCTTCGCCTACGTCTCGAGTTACAACCAGTTCGAGATCCTAGATATCAGCGAGCCAAATAACATCAGGCTGCTTTCTACGTACTATGCTGAGATTGCGAGGATGATCGACATCAAGGTGACCAAGGACAACAACTGGGTGCTGGTGAATCACGAATTGACCAACAGCGAGTTGGACCCGATACCCAACGATGATGATGCAAACAGCGGTACGAACAGATTGGACGTGATCTATGTCGGTGACAAGACGAGCCCAGTGAAAGTCGCAGAGTGGAACAACCCCCCAGCGGGATTCCACAATCAGGACCTAGCGGTATACTGCGATTGGGACGGAGCGGTGGACTTCAGGGAGGAGTGCAGCCTCTTCCTATTCGGAGCGGACCCTTATCCGGAGATGGTAGAGGGGGGTTCGGGAACATTCTACAAGGGTACGCAGATATTCTACGTCCCTAGAGGATTCGAGTCATGGTTGCCAAACCAAAACGACGAGCAGCAGAACTCCAGCAGGGAGATTCTCAGATGGGGGGGTTACACCCCTGAGCCAGACACCACATGCGGGGGTTCGATATTCAACCATGATCACGTGTACTTCGTCCATCCAATTACAGGACAGCGTCTCCTAGTAGCTTCTTACTGGGGTGCTGGCCTGAGGATCGTTGATGTCAGCGAACCGCCGATACTAGCAGATCCCCTCGGAATCTCCTGGCCTCCCGAGGTAGGGAGGTGGCTTGGTTGCCCCACGGCTGACGATGGTTGGTACGGCCCGGATGGAGGGGGTCATGCCAACATGACTCCCGAGGAATGGCTAGACGCGGAGCAGGGGAACGACAACATCCACTACGCGGTTCCCTATGACCATCTGGTGTGCAATGGGATAAGCGAGTACGTCCCTCAGGCAGAGTGGCCGTCGGAATGCGGCTCGGGCCCCAATGACGCGACTTACGGGGTAAACTGGCGCCACTACACGATTATCGCACCGGAGTATGGCAGCAATGCCGGACACACGGGCTTCCTCTGGACTATAGACACGACTGACCCAACCAAGCCGTTCCTCGTATCAAAATGGAGACTACCTGGAGAGGGGACGCTGGCAAATGGGTCAAAGCACCCGCAGCACTACATCCCTGGAGGGTACATCTATAGCCCCCATAATGGAGATACTGGTGTAAATGGTCATGTCTACTGGACCCACTACCATGCTGGGAACTGGGTAACTGATCACGGAAGAATATGGGAGGAGCTGGTATG
>MDTC01190305.1_pt1 | contig 14468 bp, 3 predicted proteins | sample 811181 | NCBI WGS metagenome assembly MDTC01 (sample SAMN05326644, study PRJNA326480) | marine metagenome | isolation source: seawater | place: Pacific Ocean: North | collected 2011 | reverse complement strand
TTGATAGTATTTATAGATAAATATAGTGCATATCAAAATGGTTTGAGAATATTATTAGCAGTAATTTTATGTTTTTTATGTATATTTAGTATGTTAGCATATAATTATCGTAAAAAAGCATTTAATACAGTAGAAAGCATTTAATAAAGTAGAAAGTATAGCTAAAAATGTTAATTAATTAAACTAAATAATCTAATTCGTGAGTTTTATCAATAAATATTATAGAATCGTATTGTTTGGATATAATGCTTTTTGAGTAATGTGATTGTAATTCATTTTGTGGATTATAAATAACACCTATATATCTTTGATATATGATTTGTGTTAATATATTTTTATATTTTTTAAAATCTAAATAAAATGATTTTTTTTTTGTATTTTGACAAATTTGATGAAATAAATTTTCAATAGAATCTTGAATAGAATCATTAATAATAAATTTACAAGAAGGATAATCCCATTGAGTAGATGCAGTAACAGAACCGTTATGGGTTAAAAATCCAATTAATAAAGAATTTTCAGGAGGGTAAACACTTTTTATATATTGTCCAATATTAAAAAGTTCATTTTTTTTAAAATCAATTCCACCTTTATCAGTATGTAGAGCATTACCAATATGTGAATTATGAGCCCATATAATAATTTTATTATTATTTCTATTATTTACTGATGGCATTTTATCTATTAATCTCATACATGTAGTTAACCAATGTGAATCACGACAAGCCCAGCTTGAATTAGAACCTGGAGGTTCTAAATAATTTTTTAAAAAATATTCAGTAGAATTAATAATAATTTCAATATTTTGTTCTAAAGAGACAACATTGAATTTATCTATTTTAAGTTGTTGACATTTTTGAATATAGTTATCAAATTTATCCCATGTTATAATACTTAAAATTTTATCATAAAGAGATTGTATATATTCCATTTTATTATTTTTAATTATAAAAGTAATATAAGATTGAATATCATTAAATTTTTCTATAAATTTGATACTATCTTTAATTTTATTATAAAAATCGATATCTATAATTTTAAGAAATTGGATTATCCATTTATAACTTTGAAAAAATTGATAACAATCAATTCCTAAAAAATAAACTTGATTTTCAATAGTTTGTTGATTATTCCATTCTTTTAAAAATTTAATTAAATTAACAATAACATTATTTCTATAAGTCCATAAAGGAAAGTGTTTAATATCTTGTAAAGATTGTATAGGCGTTGTATCATTTGAATTATAAAATTTTGAAATATAACGATTAACTCTATATAAATTATTCCAATCAGATTCTACTAATATTATATTAAATTTTTTATGTTTAATTAATTGTTTAGTTATATCTTTTCTTAATTCATAAAATTCTTTTGTTCCATGTGTAGATTCACCAAGTAGAACAAATTGTATATTATCTTGAATATCATTAATAATATCATCAACAATTAAAGGTTGAATTTTATCATTAAGTTGTTGCATAAATATAATTAATTAATAAATTATTTATATATTGAAGATTATGTTTTAATAATTATTGAATTTTATTTTATTTAATCTTTTTATATGTCTATCACCTTCAAATTCAGTATCCATAAATTTATTAATTAGTAATATAGCTTTTTCAAGATTAAGAGTTCTTGCTCCAATACAGATTATATTGGCATTATTATGTTTTTTAGACATAGTTGCAGTATTTAAATCATATATTAGAGCAGCTCTAATAGATTTAAATTTATTAGCTGAAATAGACATTCCAATACCAGTACCACATAAAAGAATACCAAATGAATAAATTCCTACTTTAGCATCATTTAAAATTTTTTCGCATACAAGGTATGATATATCAGGATAATCTATACTATCTGAATTAAAAGTACCACAATCAATAAATGAATTAGTATTATTACTATTATAATGAGAAATTAATTGTTTTTTTAAATGGAAACCACCATGATCAGAACCAATATAAATAAACATAATATTATATATATATAAAAAAAAATGAATTAATAATCATTAATTTAATTATTATTAAAAATTGTTTTTGATAAGATATTAGAATCTTCAATATAATCAATTTCTTCAGTAATTTCTAAAGTAAAACTGTGATTTAAACTATTAAAATCAAAAAGATTACCATTAGAATCATAAAAAGTAATTTCTAATTCAGTTAATTCATCTAAAGGTTTATGTTCAAAAACAGTTTCAGTAGAGATATAATTATTAAACATATTTTTACCAGGAGCAGAAGGTAAAATAACTTTAGCAAAAGCATTTATATTTTTATTAATATCAATTACTTTATTAAAGCCTTTAATTGAAAAATAAATATATTTATCACCTGAAATATCAACAGGATTATTAAGAGTTTTTTCATAAATAGTACCTCCATATCCTAATATATAATCCTTAATATTATTATTTAAATAGTCTATATCACCTATAATTTGTTTTGGTGGATTAATACCTAAATCTCTTAATCTAACTATTAATTTTAATTTTGTATATTGTTTATTAATATCAATTATTTTTTCACGAATATTAAAACCAAAATAAAAATCATTTAAAACATTTGATTCAGGTTTCCATCTATTAGAGATATAACCACCTATACCTCTATATTTACCTTCTATTAATATTGAATGATAGTTAACATAATAAGATTCATCTGAATCAGAATTATTCCATTCATAATTTAAAGATTGGATAAATTCAAATGCATCTTGTTTAGTATTAAATTGTTTTATAATTTGTTGATTATTTAAATGATAAACTGACCATTTATTATTTTCATATAATGTATAATAATTTTTTTTAAAATATCCTTTAATTGGTAATCCATTATTTATATATAAATTATTATTATTATAATTTTGAGGTGAAAAATTTTGTTCAAATGTATCAGAAATATTAAAAATATGTTTTTCATGATTAAATATATATTCAAGATTAGTATATTCAGCAGTAGTATAATGTTTTTCTTGTATTGGATAAATATATGATTTATTATTAGTTTTATTAATTTTAGGATTATTTTGTGAATCACTATAAATATTAGTATTTGGTATATATAGTCCTTTCATATCTGAAATATAAATTTGATTAGGTAAATATTCTTGAAAATAAGGATTACCTTCTTTTTGATGAGATAATTTTATAATAATATTACCAGTATAATTATTATTATTAATATTTTTTTTATCAATAACACCTAAAGACCATATGAGATTATATGTATAATCATTTTCTTGATTTATTAAACCATTGGAATTTAGATAAAAAGTAGCAATTTTATTATCAATTATTTTAGTTATACCATATTTATAAAATAATTCATTATTTGTACAATTTAAGTAATTATTATTATTAAATTCATATATAAATATATTATTATTTTGAATATTAATATCAGAAACATCAATAGTAATTTTAGAATTTCTATATAATATAAAATTAGTATTTGTATAATATAAATAATTATTTAATTGTGAGTTATTAAAACCAATAGTTCTTAAAATATTATCATAATTATCATTAAAATATAAATTAAAAATCGTATTACTTGGTGAATAAAATTGAAAAATTTGATTTTTTTTAATAAAAGAAACTTCTATATCACATATAATGCTATCATCATTATATGAATTATAAATAGTATTTTCTAGTATAGATGCAAATTGATGAGGTGTATAAGTAGTTATACCATTATTATCTTCATTAATTTTAGAAGGTATAGTTATAACTTTGTGAATATTATTATATGTAATTGATAAAGTATTATTATAAGTATCAATATATATATTATTAAGATTATATATAGAACCATTATTTAAATAAATTTGAGATAATAAATTATTATTAATATTTGTAATAGATGCACCCATATTGTGATTATTAGATGAATAATAATATAGATTAATTGGAGTTTCGTTATTAGTATTAATAATAATTTGTTGATTATTTTGGGTAATATCAATATTATAATCTGTACCAAAATTATGTATTCCATCAGATATTGTAGAAAATTTAATAGGATAATTACTAGAAGATGAACCTGTGGTTGATATATCAAAAATAATTGTATCACCTTGATTAAAAATAATATTTTTTTGTTGAATATCATTTATAAAATATTTAAATCCTTGATCTGTATTATTAGCAGTAAGTTTTAATTTTATAGTTTTTTTATTATAAAAATTAGTTGATAATATTTTATATTTATTTTCATAAATAGTATTAGTATCATATGAAAAATCATATAAAGATTCATTACCTTGATAAAATATTCTAGTATACCATTTACCATTCATAATAATATTTTGGGTATTTAGCATATTATTTTCTAATATATTATCCATAATAATAATATTTTCTCCTTTTAAATGTGTATTTATTAAATTATATTTAAGTTCTAATTCATAATATAGATCTTTGTCTGTTACTTTAGTAATATAATTATAATCTTGAATATATAATTTATTATAATCATATTTTTTAATAGTTCCAAGCACTAATGAAGAAATATGTATTTTATCAATTTTATTAATTAATAAATTATCTAAATATAATTCATTATCTTGATCAAAATTAGATATAATTTTAAATTTATAATATTTATATTTTATTTTATTAGTAAATGTATTTGATATCTCATTACTAAAATTATTAGATATAATATTTATATTAATTAATGTTTCCTGTAGATAATCTGGAGTACAACCATATAAATAAATAGATTTAATATAATATAATGTATTTATATTATTATTATTTTGAAAAATAATAAATTTATAATATGTTATTATATCTTCGTTTTCAATATTAAATGTTATAATTCCTGATTCAGAATTAAATATCAAAGTTTGATTTTCATTTTCAGTAATAGTATCTAAAATTGAAAATGGTACATATTTAAATACTGAATTAAAATTTGTATATACATTTTGTATAGCATAAGAATTAATAGAGTTATTATAAATATATTTTAATTGAATATTTTTCATATATAATTTAACAAAATTATATTGTAATAAACCAACAGATTTTAATATAAATTTATAATATCTATAAGATTTATTATTATTAAATGAAAAAATAGATTTATAATCATTATATGTTATACTATAAGAATAATGTATTAAATTCCAATTATTATTATCATTAATATCATATTCTTTTTGTTTTCCAAAAAGTATAAAACTTCCAATATTATTGTTTTTAAAATTTATATCATTAATTTCTTCAATTAATATATAATTAACAACTAAATCATCAATTAAATCATATATAATAGTAGATGAACCACTATTATATGTTATAATATTATTATTATAATTAATATTTTGGTATATATTATATTTAGTTATTTTAGAATATAATATATAAGAATAATTTATATTAAAATTATTTTGTATAAAGGTATTATTCATAATATTTTGTATTTGTTTTTGATTATTAGTTAATTGTTTATTAGATAATATAAATAACCATATATGTAATAAATAATCTAAAATATAATGTTCCCATAAATATGTTTCTTTTTCTTGTTGAATTGAAATATTAAAGTTATTATTATTTATATCTTCATTTAAATAAATTCCTATAACAGAATCAGTATCAATATTCCATACATTATATATGTTAGAATAACAAGTAATTATTAAATCAAATACATTTTCTATTAAATAATCAAAATTATAAGGTCTCCATGTTGATAAAATATTAGTATAGATTTCTGTTGTTATTTCAATAGTATAAGATGAAATACTATTGGTAATATTTAATATTTGAGAGTTATTATCATAATAATATAATTCAAATTGATTATTATTTAAATTTTTAATTATAAATTTTTTATCTATAATATTTTCATTTGTAAATATAGTATTATTTTTAAAAGTTACAACATCATAATTTTTAATAGGATATGATTTATCTATACTAAATTTATTATCATCTTTATTTGCAGAACATAATAATATTATATATGAAATATTATAATTATTTAAATCATTATTATTTATATTTAAATTAAAAGAAATTTTATCAGAAAAAATTATATAAGGAGTTTTATTATAATTATTTGAAATAGTATTTTTATATTGAATTAAATTATTCTCATTTGTATTTGATATAATAACAACAAAATCTTCTAATTTATTTAATAATTTAGTATTAGTTATAAATCCATTTAGTTTTAAATCTATGAAATTTGAAATATATTTAATAAAATATATAATAATATTTTTATTAGAAATATTATTTGAATTTAATTCAGTAATATAAAAATTTCCTATTTTATATACTTCAGTAAAATTTTCTATAAGATATGATTCTAAATCTATAACAATATTATAATCATTTATTGAATTACTTTTAACATTAATTAAATCATATAATTTAATATTATCAGAATTAATATTACTAATTTCATTTATATAAAAATCATCATTTAATGTTTCAATATCAATAAAATCATTTATACTAATAATTTTATTTTCTAAATCATTAATTGTATAATTATTTTTATAAATACTAATTTTATTTTGATTTTTATTACAATTTTCAAATAAATAATTAATATAATAGAATGGTATTATATTTTTATTATTATCAATATAATTATTTTTATTTGTATTAATATAATTTTCTAAATCAAATTGTAAAATTATTTCATAATAATTATCATAATAATTTATATCTTTAATTATATTCAATTGTATATTATTATTATCAATATAATCTGAATAATTGTTATATTTATTATAATCAGTATTATTTAAATATTTACTACCAATCAATATTAATTTATTAATTTTATAGTAATTTTTATATAAAATAGGAATATTCTCATTAGAACTTAGTTTTATATGTATTTTATTATTTAATAATATATTACTTAAACTTAAAATATATTTAGAAAAATCTAAATCTTTATTATTTCCACAAATATTAATATTATTTAAAAATGATCTTAATATTCCTCTATTTAATGTACCATCAAGAACATTATTAGGTTTATTACTATTATTTAAATAATATTCATTTATTAATAATTCATCTTCTAATTCACTAGAATTAGCAAAAGATTCTTGATATGTTTCACTAATTGTATTATCTGTAAAACTATGTCTATGCGTAATCATATTTTTAATATTATATAAATCTGGAAATGTATTACTACTACTTATATCAATAATTACTGAATTAATATTATCATAATTATTTAAATAACCTTGATATTTTTTTGGTATGTTCCCAACTACTTTATAATAACCATCACTTAAACCTGTTAATATATTTTCACCTTCTTCTGTTACAATATTAGTTTTCTTTTTATTATAGTAAATATATACATAAGAATATTTATTAATACTAAATATATTAATTATTGGATTTTTTTTATAATTTAAATGATTTATATCATCATATTGTTCAATATTCATTCCTATATTTCCTAAATATTCATTTTGAATTTTAGTATAATTATTATTATAATATACAATTACACATTTTTTTAATAATTTTTGTTGTTCATTAAAATCTATATTTTTTTTTAAAATATTTTGATAATCAATATTTAAGTTATCAAACCAATTTATATATGGTTCATAACTATCAATTTCCAATAATGTATTTGGTGAAGTTTTAAATAAATTTGTATAAAGTTTAAAATCTTTAATATAAATTTTATCACCTACATTGAAATTATTTTCTGTTTTTGTTTTTATAATAATATATTTATCATCTAAATTATCTTCTGAAAAATCATTTTCTACATACATATAATCTATATCAAAAACAGAATTTATAAAACTATTTGAATGCTGAATTTCAAAATTTAATTGTTTTTTTTCAAAACCTAATTCATTATACGGAGTATTGTTTAAATTAAATAATAATGATGTTTTTATAGGAATACTAATAGACATATTAATTCCTCCTAAACCTGATAATGTTGTATTATTAGGTGATTTTGATACTTGTATTGAGTAACCATCATAACCATTAACTATTTTATCTAAATCTAAATTTTTACCTATTTCACTACTATTTGGTAATCTATTTTCATTCCATTTTTCAGGAACTATAATACCAAAACAATTTGATACAGATGTTTTTATAACATCACCAATTTTAAAATTAGTATTACTTAATAACATATAATCAATTAAATAATTACCTGTTTTAGTATTTCTTTTATTTATGTGAGATATTCTTCCAATTACTTTATTATATTTTTTTGATAAATTAACTTTATTTACTTTAATTATTAATTCATTCTCTAAAAATATATTTGTATCTACATTATAATTTATATTATTTAAATCTGTTTTTCCTATTATATTATAATAACCTACTTCAGGTAATCCATTATTTGATTTAAATTTTGTATAATCTAATAAATTATATTCATCATTATTATAAACAATATAATCTTCATAAAATTTTTTAAAATTATCTAAATTATTATCTGCTAATTCCACTAATTGTTCACTTAATGTTTTTATAATTGGATACATTAATCTTATATAACATCTATATGTATCATGTACATATATAGAATGACTAATATTTATTGAATTTGCTGATATATTATATACTCCTGATGCACCATTTATATCTATTATATCACCTGTTTTTAAATTATGATTTCTATGTTTTATATATAAATATGGATAATTTTCATTACAATAAATTGGACCTCCTTCTCCAGATATATCTTTATTAGAATTAGAATATTGAAAAATCTTTTTATGTTGTCTAATTTTAATTGTTTGTTTTATTGAATTTAATTTTATTTCAAAATTATGATAAACAGGCTTTATTTCTGAATTTAATTTATCATCATACTCTACTAATTCTTCATAATCTTTACGATAATAATTATATCTTAACTTTTGTACATTATTCATTTTATTTTCTACTTCTTTTATAAATTTTGTTGAATTATAATTTCCTTGTTCAATAACTATATTATGAATTGGATATAATTCAAATATATTAATATTTTCTTTTGTTATATATTTTATATTTTCTTCTTTAATACCTTCTACTAATGTATCTCTAGTCTCTATTATATTTTTATTAACAAATAATTTATTATTATCAATATTATTAATTATTTTATTATTTATATTCCAATAATATTCATCATCAATATTTGATATTTTATTATAAATTTCTATTGTAGTCCCATTAAAACTATAATTATTATATATATCTACTAATTCTTTTAAATATCTTAATAAATAATTTTTAATATATTTATAATTAAGTTTTAATTTATCATAATATATATCATTTATACTACTATTTATATTAATTAAATCATTTGTTAATCTTGTTGATATTATATTTATATATTCTGAATTTTTTAATTTTTTTTTTGAATTTATATCTATAGCTATTATATTTTTAAAATTATTATCTAATTTATTTAATAATATTTCATTATCATTATTATTATTTAACAAATCTACTAATTTATTATTTTCATCTTCTATTAAATACCTACTATAATAATCTATAAAATTACTTAAGTATCTTTCATTATATAACATATCAATATAAAATATATCTATGTTTGATATATATGAATACATTCTTAACTCAGATATATAAATCTCTTTATTTATATCTCTATTTAATAATCCATCAAAATTTTCTCTTATAACTAATCTATAATTTCTATATTTTTTTATATTTTTAACATTAAATGTCTTTATTTCTTCCATATTCCAATTATAATTTAATTCTAATTCTAAAGAATCACTATAATAATTTACAGATAAATCATTTTCTACTATATGTTCAATTTTTTCCCAATTATCTTCATTATCTATATTATATTTTTTTGTTTTACCATTAATAACATTTGTAATTATCTCATTAGAACCTTCAAAACTCCATTTTTTTGGATATTTATGTGATGTCTTCTTTATTTTAATATTATTATACTCTTGATCCCACTTTTCCGTTATTAATTCTGTGTTACTTATAATTGATATTACTCTTCTACTTAAATTATTAATTTTAATTATATCATTTATTACTAACTCATTATTAAATAATGTACCTATTCCTATTACTTTCTCTAAATTATCTTTATTTATTGTACATGTTCCTATTAAAAAATCCATTATTAATTCTGGTACTTTTAAAGTATATCTATTTATAATTATATCTTTTTCAAATTTATATCCTATCATAAACTTATTAGATGTTTCTTGAATTGATTCATTATTATTTGAACGAACTATATTTGTATTATTATTTTCATCAAATAAATTACCTAATCCTATTTCATTACTTTCAAATAAATAATCTTCTTTCTCTTTTATTTTTTCATCATCACTTTTTGAATTATTTGAATATTCAAAAGAAGATAAATCAAAATGTTCTTCCTTAAAATATATATTATCTATATTTAATTGTGGTAATATCTTATTTACTAAAGGATTTTCTAAATAAAATTTTATATTTTGTTTTATTATATCTTTACTTAAATTTATTAATAATAATCTATCAATATCATCACTATCTTTTAATATTATTTTTATTTCTTCATTTTCTATATAATTATAACCTGATTCTATTATTTTTATTTTATTTAAACTATTATTATTATTCAAATAAATTATACATTTTCCTCCTTTATCCTCATTGAAATCTTTTGTTATTAAACTAAATATTTTACCATTAGTATAATTATAATTTATAACATAATTATCAAATGGATTATATATTATTTCATTACTTTTTATTTCATAGTCTATTAATAATCCTCCATTAATATTTATATTAAAATTCATTAAATAATTTAATGAAAAATCTATTTCAGATACATTATTTTCTTTAAAAAATATATTTATTTTTTTTAATTCTCTTTTTAAATTATTTAAAAATGATATTATATCATAACTTTTATATAATAAATTTTTTACTGTTATATTATTATATTTATACTCCAATAAATTATATAATGAATCTATCTTTTTATCACTTTTCACTATGTCCTTTTGACTTTCTAAATTATATAATAAATTATTATTTAATTTTAATAATTTTTTATCACTAATACTAAAATTACTTCTTACTTTTACCTTCTCATCCTCATCTATCCAATATAAATTATCATTACTTTTATTAAAATCATCTTTATTTAATACATCAAATAAATTATCTTTTTTCTTATTCCTTATAGCATACTGAGAATTAGGCATCTCTATACTTAATAATTTTACTTGTCTAATATTAATAAACTTTTTTCCTAAATTTATTTTATAATTACAAGCATTACTATAACCTTGAACAAAATCTGTTACTTTCTCTACTATTATATTATTACCTCCTATATTATCTTTAAAAATAATATTCAATAATGTTTTACTTAATTTTATTTTATAATAATCACTTTTATAATTACCAAAATCATCTATTAATATTTGATTATTATTTATATTTGCAACAACATTAACTGAAAATATTGGACCTCCATTATTTTCACTATAATTTAATAAATTTAAAGGTATATTACATAATGTATCTACCATTTTATTATCTATTATATCACCTTCTATATTTTTAAATATTACTTCATCTGTATTTTTTAATTCATGATTAGGATGATAAACTAATATTTCATTATTTGATTTTATATTTAAACTATTACTTAATTTTGATAATTTTCTTGTTATTATTTTATTTTTTATATTTCTATTTTTTGAATCTATTGTTATTATTGTTTTTTTTTCTTTTTTATTTATCTTATTTTTATAAATTTCTTTAGTTTCTTTTATAGATTCTTCTAATAAATTTTCATTTATACTATCTATTTCATATAATTTATTAGTTTCTAATAAATCTTCATTCATTTATTATATAATTTATATTTATAATTTTTATATTTATATTATATATATAATGAATAATTTATTAATTTATATTTTAATAATTATATTTATATTTTCTTTATTTAAATATAAAAAAAACATAATTGGTGGAACTAATAACAATAACAATAATAATAACAATAATAATAATAATAATATTTCTTTACAACAAAAAATATGCAATTTTATAAAGCATAATATTCCAAAAATTGATTTTAATATTAAAAAATTAGATGAAAACTTTTTTGATTTTTTAAATAATAAATATGATTTACAAAATAAAATTATAAATAAATTTAAAATTTCTAAAAAAGATGTTAATTCTTATATATTAAGATGTTATCCTAATCTAACTATTGATTTAAATTCAGATAATATATGTAAAGTTTGGAAAAATTATGACCAAAATATTGATTTTAATTTCTTTCCTCAACAATTTAATGATTATATTAATACTAATCCTATTTATCATGATAAAAATGAATTTTTATACAAAATATTAACTAAACCTAAATTTATTAATTTTAATGATCTTGTTCTTAAATGTTTTCCTCATTTTAATAATTCTTTTAATCAAAAATATACTTTACAAAGTAAAGAAAATAATTTAGATAATAAATTATATAATACAATTCAAACACAAACTAATTTACCTAAACAATCTGAAAAATATAAAATCAATATTGAATTAAATAAACTAAGACAAAAAGATATAAATAATAAAAAAATGATTCAAGAATTAAATAAAAGAGAACATAATTTAAAAATTAAAGAAAAACAATTAAATACCTTACAAAATAAACTTAATAAAGAAGAAACTAAAATTAAAAATGAACAAGCTATTAAAAATAGTAATCAATATATTTTACATAATGAAAACTTCATTAAAACTCAAGAAAAAATTAAACTTTTAAAAAAAAAATATAATAATATTGATTTAAAACAACAATTAAAGCATTCAATTCAACAACATGACTACAAAAAAGCTAAATTAATTCAAACATTAATTGTTATTAACAAAGATTTAACTTTAGCAAAACAATTAAATGATATAACTTTAATTAATGAAATTAATCTACAAAAAAATAAAATTAATAATCAAATTTCAAACCTAAAAAAATCTACTTCTTTAATCAACATACATAATAATAATAATAATAATAATAATAATAATAATAATAATAATAATAAAAATCAAAAAACTTTACATCAGGATATTAAAAATTTAAAATATGGTAATGACGGTACTATTTCTGGTAATCAATATTGTAATAATAATAAATATAAAGGATGGGGATCACTTAAGTGTTATGAAATGAAACATAGTAAAAATAATAAAACTATTGATTGTGATACTATACCAGGAAAAGTTTCATCAACTGATGAAGAATGGATTGCAGTATGTGGTACTAAAATTAATATTAATACACAATTTAATATTACTAATGATGATAAAAAAAAACAACAAGATAAATTAAAATTACTACAATCTGAAAAACATAAAAATATTAAAAATGATATTAATTTATATCAACAAAAATTAATTAATAAATTTAATACATCAATAAATAATTATAATTCTCTTAAAAATGAATTACACATAACTACTCAAAACTTAAATGAAATCCAACAAGATATTACAAGTATACAAAAAAATATTGATAGTATAAATAGTAATAATAATAATAATAATAATAATAATAATAATAATAATAATAATAATAATAATGATAATGATACAAAAGATAATTTATTAATTAAAAAAATTAATTTAATAAAACAAAAAGATTCTTATCAATCATTAATTAAAACTTCTAAACAAGATATTTATAAAGAGTTAAAAATTCTACATCATATTAAATATGAATTTATACCTAAATATTTTAATAAAATAGATAAAATACCTGAACTCTCAAATAATGCTAAAGATATGTTTGAAATTGATAAAAAAATATCTAATATTTTAGAAGTTGAAATACATATAAATCGTAATCAAAAACCAACAAAACCAGGTTGTTATTATTTTATTAAAAATTGTCCAAATCAACCAAATTATAATAATTTATTTACATGGGAAAAAGCAGATTTAAATCCACAATCACATAATAATAAATCTATTTGTGATAAAATAAATGAAGACTATAATAATATTTGTGATACTTCAACAACAGAAACATATTTTGTACCTAACAAAAATTATAATAATAATTCTAATGATATTATTAATAATAATTCTAATGATATTATTAATAATAATTCTAATGATATTATTAATAATAATTCTAATGATATTATTAATAATTCAGATAATTCTCAAATAATATCTAATATTGATAACAGTGATTCAAATTTAATTCCTTTAAACTCAATTAATAATAATTCACAAATAGTAACTAATTCTAATTCACAAATAGTAACTAACTCTAATTCACAAATAACTAACTCTAATTCACAAATAACTAATTCTAATTCACAAATAACTAATTCAAATCCAGTTCCAAATCTAGTTAATAATTCAAATATAGTTGCAAATACAGTTAATAATGCAAATCTACTTAATAATTCAAATAATT
>MDTC01038557.1_pt1 | contig 14469 bp, 14 predicted proteins | sample 811181 | NCBI WGS metagenome assembly MDTC01 (sample SAMN05326644, study PRJNA326480) | marine metagenome | isolation source: seawater | place: Pacific Ocean: North | collected 2011 | reverse complement strand
CTTATTACGCCCATACCTCAAGAATTTAACACGGTTATTATCGTGTTCGATGTACCTATGATCAGCATCTGGAATTGTGGAATTGGAGTATTCATAATTTTTCAATGGTAGAGCTGGAGGGAGTGCGGGTGGCGACGGAGGTGGAGTAGTGGGTGGTGGTGAATGAGGTGGAGTAGGTGATGGTGGTGGTGGTGACGGTGGGAGTAACGGTGGGAGTAACGGTGGGAGTAACGGTGGGAGTGACGGAGGTGTATGAACACAAGTTATATTAAGAGTAATAGTATTAGAGCCATCAAGAATCCACCTATATTTTGGATCTGGATTCATATTCCATTCTTCTTGCCTAAGATCACTGTTGTTGTTAGTCCAGAAGCGCCATGTTCCATTTTCTGTGAGAACCCAATTGTTTCCATTTTTTGGACTGTTTATATGAAGCTCCCAACCCTCCCCAAACCACTGATCTCTACCCCACGACGTTTTATTTTCATGTTTTGAAAGACGTTTTTCGTACGGTGCGTTCTCGGTTTCTAGAGTGCCATTGATATAATCCGAAGGAAGTTCCAGAATGATATCGGTACAAGGATGTGGTTGAGGTATATCTGTATTTGTATTTATACCCGAAACGAATACATCGGGTGACTTTGTTAATGGTGGTGGTGGTGGTGAAAACAATATATTAAATGAATGCATAAATTGAGATGAAGCCTGTGTTATAACAAACAAAAATATTAAAACTTTAAAATACATTTTTCACAACGTGGAAAAAAAATAATGTTTGTTTTTGAAAATGTGGGTTGGAAATCAACAATTAGAAAAAATATATAAAAGTTTAAAACAAGATTATTCATTTAATAAAATTGTTACAACCGTTATAAATAAATTAAATGGTAAAAATATAATTCCAGTGTATATAAAATATAACTTTTATTCTTTTTTAAACAGACATGATAGGCATCATATTTTGAATATCGATGAGCTAAATGAAATCACAGTTAATAGTGATTTTGTATTAAAAGTTCCCAAAAATTTTTTAGAAAAAGGATTTTTCAGTTTTCAAAAAATTGCATCTAAATATTGTTTAAATGCAACTTTACATAAAGATGAAAACTACTACTATTTATATATTAAAAATGCCGATGAATTGTTAAAAAATAATAATTATGAATGCTCACATGACAATTTAAGAAAGCTTTTAATATCAGGGACACCTTTTACTATAAAACTACAAGATGATTCTTATTTTATGATACATACAAGTGGGTACTCAGATGGAATATTTATGGAAAAAAAGGTATACAATACAGAACCTAGTCAACCTAGCCCATTTATTGTTTCAGAAATAAAAGGAAACGAAAGTGATGAAGATTTTGGTTTAAACAATGTACTAGAATATTGTAAACGATATGGAACACCTGTTATTTTAGACTTATTTATAGAAGATATTAAAAAAAATATAAAAATTAAACAGGTTACACACTACATTCATCATGAAGAAAATGGTTTGGGTGGATGCGCATATATTACGGTAAGTCCTAATGGAAGTCTTAAAATCAAAAAACCTCATATATATATTCATCTACTTTGCGCATCTCCTGATAAAGAAAACAAAGTAAAAGGCCATATGTTATTGAACTCAATAACAAACTTTGCAAAAAAAATAAATATAAAATATATCTATATTTCTTCTATAATAAATCCAATCGATACATTTTTATGGTGGAAAAAACAAGGATTCAGTGTAATTTATGAGTAAATAAAAAACAATTTTAATTAATTTACTTTAAAGAACTAGTATTAACATACTCTTTAATACGTTTTATTCAAAATATGATTTTATACTAATTTGGTCGCAGATATCCAACAATTTTCTTGTTTCATATAGTTTTTCCGATTCCACTGGGTCGTATTTCTGAACCATCGGTACTGTATGTATTGTCGAAGTGCAGGTGAGCGTATGACTTCACATGTACGGTTTGGACTTTTGAGGGTTTTTTCTATAAGACGAGTGTTTCGATGAATTATTGTTTGATCGTACCATACTATGCAGTTCCCATACATTGCACACCAAGCCCAACTCAATCCCCAATCAGAACAGAGTTGACGATCTGAAAGTTTTTCCAAAATCATCTCATGAAAACCATTCCAGGCCGCTTGTGTAAACATTGCGGACATTACCTCAACAATATGGACACGACGTGCGATGCAGTTTAATTTTTTTAACCTTCTAATGTTTAACACAGCATGATCGCTACCACGTGATTCTTTTGTTATATAAACAGCAGGTTGTGATACAGATATGTTGTACATATTCATTCGGCGCGATATCACATCAAGGTTAATTTCGTTACTCCGAATGTCTGAGTCTACAAGCCATATGTAGTTGTAAAACTTCACAACTTTTTTTATGAGTTTATGTTTCCAAAAGAGTCCTTTCATACCTCTTATGTGAAAAGTATGCACGTTACACGTCCAGTTATATAACTGGATGTTATGTGGACAGTATATATCGAAAAAATTTACAAATACTGTATGTACTCCTAAACTACAAAGATGTTCAACATGTGCATTTTCTTCTTGCGTACAAGTTGGATGTGATGTTACCGCCAACCATGACATTTAAGGATAAATTAATAAAATTATAATATTAGCGACCGTGAAATAAATAATGTTATAAACATTTTACAAATACACATAAAAGTTTTTGAAACTATATTCACGTTTTCTGAAGTGTGTTTGATTCAACGTATGGATACGTACGACGACAAGTACCAATGCAGACTCGATACGCTCAAACCAACGTTAGAAAAGTATGGCGTTGCGATACTACCAAGTGTTTTAAATGAAGAAGAATGTACCGTTATGCTTTCAGAAATGTGGGATTTTTTCGAGCATATAACACAAAATTGGGATACACCATTAAACAGAAATAATAGAGAGTCTTGGAGAGAATTTTACAAGCTATACCCAATGCATTCTATGCTCATTCAACATTACAATATCGGCCATTGTCAAGCAGTGTGGAATTTGAGGCAAAATCCAAAACTCATTGAACCATTTTGTAAATTGTGGAACTGTGAATCTCAAAATTTACTAGTATCGTATGACGGTGCTTCATTTTCCATGCCACCAGAAACTACAAATAAAGGATGGTACAGAAATAATTGGTTTCATACGGATCAAAGTTATACAAGAAATACTTTAGAATGTATTCAATCATGGGTAACTGCAACCGATGTAGAAGACGGTGATGCTACTCTTGCATTTTATGAAGGAAGTCATAATTCACACCAAGAATTTCGCGAAACATTTAATATAACAGACAAAGAAGATTGGTTTAAGTTAAAAGACGATGAGCATGAATCATTTTATTCTTCAAAATTTCCAATTAAAAGAATAAAATGTCCCAAAGGGAGTATGGTATTTTGGGATTCAAGATTAATTCATTGCGGAAATGAAGCTATGAAAGGAAGACAAAATCCTAAACATAGATGTGTTGTATATTTGTGTTACCAACCGAGAACAAATGCAACAAGCGCCAATTTAAAAAAAAAGAGAAAAGCTTTAGAAGAAATGAGAATGACTTCACACTGGCCTTGCAAACCTAAATTATTTGGAAAAAAACCACGAACATATGGGGGAGAAATACAATCAACAACTCCTATACCACCACCAATTCTTAGTGAACTTGGAAAAAAACTTTCTGGATTTTAATCTTTTTATATTAAAAAATGATAAGTATATCTATACTTTTTACACTTTCAGTAACATGTGATGACTTGAAAATGACATACCAAAACTCTCAGTGTTGTGATTCTTCTGGTGCGAAAACCGCAGACATGTCAAGTTTGACTACAAACCTTGGTTTTCCTGGATATAACGCATCACTACAAATTTGGGACCAAACATTTTCTAATGTATTGGCCCAATCTGGAGGGACATTTGACAGTACAAAGTATGTAGATTTCTCTGGCGTCACACGAGTATGGGGAACAGATGTGGAGACCTTTACGGGTGCAGGAAATATGACACTATTTCGTTCACCCCCTGAAGCGATGTCACCCCCTGAATTAGCAAGTACCTTACCAAACGTTCTTGCAACAGCGAACGATCCTCACGCATCATATTTTTCTGGATTAGTGTACACTGTAGTATGTACTCAAACAGCCTGGCCGGGTGTTTGTACAGTAGGAGCACTTTCCGTAAGTACATGTAATATGTTTTACAAGTTGAATGGTGCCAAACTTACACCACCACCTGGTGTACCACAAGGAACACTCGATCAGACGCTTGTAAGTGTACTTCAGAGTACAGGTAACTATGTCACACCATGTGCCGTGGATGATAGTACATGCTCTTACAAATTACGTAACTACATGTCGATTAAAACCTGTGATTGAATATATTAACATTATAAATTGTCACAATGGATTCCAAATTATAAAGGTAAAAAAAAGTATTCCTCAAAAATTTATAAACATAAAAAATAACATTTTACACAAAAATATTTTTAATACAGTTATTTTTTTATTTTTTTAATTTTTATATGTATAAAGTTGATTTATAAGACGAAAAAACTTTGTCGTAAATGAAAACATATTGCGAAAAATTGTATTTTCGATATACGTGATGTATATGATGATGTTTTGTTTTATAAAAATACAGTTCTACGTTTCTTCCAGAGTGATTAAGACATGCACCCAGAGCTTTTACTAAAATATGTGTTAGAATGCATGTTTTATCAATCAAGAAACCTAGTATTGATATAGAGCAAGCATGTAAAATCAATGCTCCAATCATCTCTAAAGGGTGTTCCATAGATGCATGAACATATGACTTATAAGGATGTGATATTTTATGATGTCTATGATGAATCCATTTGTAAATACATTTACTATGAAGTAAATGATGAAAAGGAGCATATAGCAAATCATCTAAAATAAAAATAAGTATTAAGTTTACAGGAAAGTAGTACGATATAATTGGACACTTGTAATTTAGCAACCATAATGTAAAAATAGTTTCTATAACCGTATTTACAAGTACACAAATTTTATCAGAAAAAGTGAGAGTGTACAATTTTGTACTTAACGGGGGAAAACTTTCAGATAGTTTCTCAGAAAAAATATGGACAATAAATATACCAAAACGTGATGTAAAAAACACTCCCAACCATTTTACCCATAACATTTTTTCAATAGTTTATTTTATGCAATAATATTAGAATACACAACTCGGGGAAAATATAAATAATTTATAACAAGTTTCTCTCTTTTGCATCCGTTTTGAGATCCAGTAACGGAGTTTTGTCCCAAGACTTTACATCTCCTACAATCACAAGTTTTTGTTTTGCTCTTGTAAGTGCAACGGTAAGACGTCTAGGATCCGACCAAAAACCAATGTTATTTCCAGTTCTAACCATAGAGAGTATGACACAGTCTGCTTCTTTTCCTTGAAACGAATCGATTGTGTGGATTGGAATACCCGTTTGGTGAGAAAGTAATAACCTACATTGTGACGTGTACGGACAGATTATAACAATGTCTTCATAAGTTTTTGAAAGCTTTTTTGCGTATTCTATACAAGTTTCGGCTTCTTTTTTATTTAAAAAACTTGTTTTATCTTCTTTACATTCCCCTTTTACACAAACAAGTTTGTATGGATCTTTTTCATCACTGTTGTTTGTCATATCTTGGAGCTTTCCTTCGTAGAAAAATATATTGGGAAATTTCGATATTTCTGGGTGCATTCTTCTTTGAACTTTAAGCTCTTCAAAAGGATATTCATTTTCAATCAATCTTTGCATAAGAGATCTATCGTGTTTTAATGATTTTCCAGTTTCTGATGTTTGAGCTGGAAGCTGATATATGTCACCAGCCATACAGAAATATTCTACTTCACTTCTAAACAATCCCCATACACAGGCCTCCATACATTGTCCTGCTTCATCTAGAAAAACATTTTCAAATTTTTGATCTTTTAGTAGGTTTCCATTTCTACCAGAAATCGTACAACATATGATTCTCTTGTTTGGATCTTCGGACATGAGAATTGTCCCTTTTGGTATTCTATCACTTGGTAATATGAGAGAACATTCTTTTTCCAATCCCATATTAACACAACGATTGTACAGGTCTGCTGCACCTACATTTGTTGTCGCACAACACAAAATTCTACCAGTCTTGTTTTTTAGATAATTCAAAAGTGAGCTTGTTTTTCCCGTACCAGGAGGTCCTTGAATTATTTTAAGAGCGTCATTCACTTCTCCATTTAAAACAACGCTTTTCATTGTTTCGTTTAATTGACACCTCTCTAATGCATACATATGTCTGTCATGCGGTATGGGACACTCATAATATTCTGTTTTACTTGATAGCTTTTTAGGGGGTGGTGGCAGTATCTGGTCACAAGCAGGTTCTACATCTTCTGGTATTTCTTTTTTCTTTTTGACCTTTTCTTTTTTTGGAGCATCTTCTCCTTCCTTTTCCATTTTTTCTTGCTTCTTTTGCTTCCTTTTTTCTCTCTGTTCGTTCAATCGGTGGTCTCTTTGTTCTGGTGTTTCTTCTTCAAGAAGACGTTTTCTTTCCAACTTTTCTTCTTCTTTTTCTAGTTCTCTCAAAGCTCTTCTTTCTTCCATTTGCAATTTTTTGGCAGATTCTTTGTTGTTTTTCTCATGAGCATCTTCCAGTGTTTTAGGATACTTTTTGGGTTTTTCCTCAACAGAAGGTGGTGGTTGAACATATTTTTCAGCCACTTTTTTAGAACTAGTATTGGACAATGTGTACATAATTTTGGGAAACGGTGCAGATTTACGTATTAAATCTTTTTCTTCTTTGTATATACCTGGACTGTCTGATTGTAAATCTACGGGACAAAATACAAGTGTATCTGGTTGAATAATATTTTTATCGAAACTTTCTTTTGCTTCGTGCATTAACACATCAAGCATTGTTTTTTTTCCTTGATATTCCGAATCAAATGTATCGGGCACAGTATTATTTCTTCTTTCAGCGTTTCTGTAAGTTATAGAACAATTCAACAAGTATTCTGCCTTGTTCATTTGTTTTTCCAAAATAAATTGTGTATCCCAAAAAAAACGAATTTATCTAATCTTGTTTACTAAACTTTTTTACTATTTTCATAAACAATAATAAATGAACTTGGTTGAAAAATTATTATCCTTCAAATTTAGATCTGGATATGATGCCGATCATGAGGATAATGAAGATTCTACAAATTTAGAAGTTTTGGAAAAACTTTTTAAAATAAAAGCAATGGAACACTATTCTTACTTTGATACATTTTATAATACATTAAAAACTATGAAAATGTTGGATACTGAATATACTAAAAATAAAAGTCTAGAAAAATATATAGAAAATATGGAAGAGCTTATGAGTAATTTTATGAATGAGATTGACAATTATGACACTATTCTTTCATTTAACGACATAATGTCTGACGATTATTCGACCATAAGAAATTTCGGTTTTAAAATTATAGACACACTTAAACATAAATATAAAAAAAGGAAAGAAGAAACAGTAAAATCTGAAGAGCCTGTAGAACATGAAGTCAAACGGCAACGTACATAATTTTAAATATTAAAATTCATATTAATTTTTAATCAAAATCATCATCGGCTGAGAATTCATAACCTCCACCTGCCTTTTGGTATTCACCCACTCGTTTTTCGAAAAAGTTTGTTTTTCCAGTCAATGATTGCATTTCCATAAAATCAAATGGAAGTGCCACATTGTATAACTTTGGAACACCCAACATACCGAGAAGAAAGTCAGCCGTATACTTTATATATTGTGTCATAAGATCACAATTCATTCCAAGAAGACTTACACTTAGAGATTCTGTAATAAATTCGTTTTCACATTCTACAGCACTTTCTATTATCTTATAAACTTCACTTGTATCCAACTTTTTTTCAAGTTTTGAATATAACAATGTTGCAAACTCGGTATGCATTGCTTCATCTCTTGAAATAAGTTCGTTTGCAAAAGTTAGACCCGGCATTTTTCCTTGTTTTTTTAACCAAAATATTGCACAAAATGAACCTGAGAAGAAAATTCCTTCAACGACTGAAAATGCAACAAGAAGTTGAGCGAAACTGGCGTTTTTATCATTTATCCATTTCATTGCCCATTCAGCTTTTTTCTTTACGACAGGTAGTGTTTCTATTGCGTTAAAAAGATTATTCTTTTCATTGTTATCCTTTATGTAAGTATCTATTAATAAACTATACATTAGAGAGTGAATATTTTCCATTGCAATCTGGAAACCGTAAAAACACTTTGCTTCCAACCAAACAACTCTTCGGTTCATATTTTCAGCCAAATTTTCATTGACAATACCGTCCGATGCAGCAAAAAACGCAAGAACGTGTTTTATAAAATGTTTTTCATCAGTTGTTAACTTTTCCCAATCTGTCATATCTGATCCTAAGTCAACTTCTTCAACTTTCCAAAATGAAGATTCTGCTTTTTTATACATATCCCATACATCTGGGTGTTGGATAGGAAACAAAGTATAGCGTTTTTGGTCATCGTCGAGCATGGGTTCAACATCCATTCGGGTTTTGATTATCTGTTCGGGCATCCGCCTTCCTTCTCTTTGAATTTGATTAAATATTTTTTTTTTAAGATTCTTTCAACTGCGACATTAAAAATGGTTCTCTGCACATAGGGCAAATTTGGGGATCAAACTGTTCTATACATTCTTTACAAAATGAATGTTTACCACTACATGGAAGCTCACAGTTGGCTTTATTGTCAAAACAAATAGAACACTCGTCGGTATATTCTCTAGATTCTGAAACTATTTTATGAACATTTCTGTTTTCGTCTTCGTCAAATGTAATTAATGCTGTTCTTTTATATATTCCTGTAGGTTTGTTTTTGTAAGACCAGATTTGTACCTCATACTCGGCATTTTCATAATCGTCAGTAGTATATGGAACTTTAATTTTAATTTTGTTGTGTTTATTATCACCATTTTCATCAGGAACCAAGTATGGAATCAGTTGCATAGATTTACCAGTGCTCGAAAATTCTCTAGGAAGTCTCTGTACAAAGTCTCCATTTTTATCAATATATGTCCGAGGATGTGGACTAAAAACATCGTAAGGATTTTCAAACGCTTCTTTATCGGAAACGCTGGGGTTTCTTTTTATACCTTTCAAATCGTTTGAAGTTTCGGTAACTCGAACCATCGCTGAGTCTACAAAACTGTCTTCAGACCAAACATATTCATACTCTTCTTTATACGTTTTTTCTAATATATGTCCAGATACTCTTCCGAGAAGCATGTTCTTCTGATGTTCACTCAACAAAACTTTTACCATTTCACCTGGCTCTAAAAATCTCTGGTACTCACTATGTGGATTTATCCAGCGTTGGAGTCTATTTTTCACAGGTGATTCAGGAGCAGATGATTCAGTATCTTTTACTTCTATATAAGGTTCCAAACTCATATTAGAATGGCTTTTCACTTTAGACGAACTTGGAACAGTTGTTTTCACAGGAGTGCTTACAATTTTTGCACCAGGAATATCTGGAATACTTGTTTTTTGTGCCAACATAGAATGGATTTCTGGAGTTCTAACAATATCACCGGGTGCATATGTTATAAAAGCGATAAAATGGGTACCAGAAGCAACTATAGGTCTTGCAGACGTAATAGCGCTTGTTCCACTTACGGCTCTTGGTGCTCTTTTTGCACCTAAATTTCTTATAAAAATTGCATTGCTCGCATCTTGTTTTGCTTTTTGTTGTTCGAAGTCGTTTAGTATGGGAATGGCTCGTCCGTTTTCATCATACATCAGTTCTTTATTGGGATGTATATCAGTCCCTGGAATAAATTTTGTTAAATCATAATCGGCACCGGTCATAAAAGCAAAATTTGAAGAATTCGATCCTGTGAAAACATTTACAAAAACTCCTATTCTATATTTTAATACAAACTTATTTATTTCTTCATCAGTTCCCCATCTTGTAGGATGAAAATTTAAACTTTTACGTAAGTTTTGAGCTTGTTGATACATGCTTAATTTTCCAGAAGGATTAATGTCATTCATTAAGCCTTCTAAAAGACCTTCATCTAAGTTTGCATTTCCAAGCGCACCAGTTATCAAAGAATAAAACAAACAATTACCGTCACCTGCAACATCAGTTTTAAAAAGAAGTATATTATTCCATTCTATTGGTTCGGCTGTTTTAATATTATTTTTAGAAGTTCTCTGTGAAAAATTACTTGTATTTACTTTAGATGGTGTTGCAAATTTAGATGGTGTTCCAAGTTTAGATGGTGTTGCAAATTTAGATGGTGGTGCAAATTTAGATGGTGGTGCAAATTTAGATGGTGGTGAACCTGACGATATTTTTACAAGACTCAAATTTTCTCTAATTGTATCTCGTTCATTTCCATCTTCAAATTGTATGGTATAGTATGGTGGTACGTCATTATAATGAACTTTCAATATGGTAGCGGGTTGTGAATTACCAGAACTATCAGTATGAACAACTTTTGTTCCTTTAGTTAAAATTTGTGAAATTTTATCATCAGAAGTTTTCCTAGTTGGAAATGATTTAGATCTTAGTATACTTTTACTCGAATCAGGTTTAGACCGTAAACCGTAAGGTCTTGAAGTATTTGAAAGTGTTCTGGAATTGAGTGATTTCCCAAGTGCACTGTTTGCATTGGAAAGTTCACCATGTGTAGACGGAACTCCTAATAAATTTTGTGCGTACTTTCCGGTGTAGCCGGGTGGTGGTGCATGTGGCGGACGATTGGGGTCATCGAGCCAACCAAGATTTTTAAATTCGGCATACCTTTCACGGTAGTTATCATAGTCATCGATAACCACATGAGCGTAATCACTACGACTGTTACCAATAATAATCCATGGTGATTTAGTTGGAGGAAGAAGATCGGAAGTTTTATTAGTATTGTTTGAAGCTTTAGATTTAGAAAAATTAGAACGGGATGTATTTTTAGTAGAAAACCGACTTATATTTTTATGACCATCCATTTATTAGAATCGTCAAAAAAAAATTAATTAACAGAATAAAATGATAACCTTATCAAAGAATTGCGATGAATATACAGATCATGTCTCGTCACAAGTAAATGTTATTGCGACGCACGAATCGTCTTCCAACTGCGTTCTAAAAACTACAGTAATGTCTTGCCAAGAGAAACAGTTTGAAAGACCCGACGAATACACAATGAACACAATAAAGGATAAGATCCGTTCTCTAGCGGAGGAAAATGAGCAATGTTCTGGTTTGGATTACTCAAAGTTCACTTATGATACACAAACCGTTATTGTAGGGTCCAAAAGTACAGAACTCAACGGTGAAGATCTTTACAAACGAAGAATGGCATCAAACTGTGCAGATGGATTTGACATTGGGAAAATAAATTCACACAATCACTATACTTGTAGAAATTTCGGTGAAATGGAAAGAGTAAGTGACGGAAAAAAAGTAAAAAATTACCACATGAAATTCACTGGAATACTACCATCCTGTGAAAAAGGCTTCGAACTTTCTGAACAAACTGACGAAGACATTCGAAAACTTGTTCGGTACAGAGCAAAAGAAGAAGGTCTTAAAATGAAATTGGAAGACATTGCATGTGATACATTCGGTGCGCCTGTGTTATAATTATATAATAAATCAGTTTTTTTTTACATTTCAAGAATACAATACATATGCCTAAAAAGATAGACGAATGGCATCAATTAGGACACCCAACAACACCGTCGCAAATAAATAATTTTTTTGACTTGTGTACAAAATGGTTAGTTGGTGTTCCAATTACTGTTAAAACAACAAAGATAATAAATCAGAATGTGTTTGTTACTGATGAAAAGTATGAAACAGAACATTTTGCATTTGCGGAAAATGACATTCACGTCAACCACATAAAAAAATGTTTTTATTGTTCAAGTGAAAATGATATACAAATGATAACTGCCAATCCTTTCACTCGAAAAAATAAATTATTTGTTTGTACAATTTGTTTAAAAGAATCAGATTTATAAATACCTAGTTATTTTTGTAATAAAAAAATTACACATGGAACAAAAGATTGCGACATTCAGGGCTTGGATTTCAAATCAAATGTCCAATTATGACGCTTCACATGATATTGTTCACATAGATAACGTGGTTTCACACTGCATTAAAATTTTAATGAATGTTAAAAAAAGTGAAAAAGATAACTTTAAAAATTGGGAGAATATATATTTTGCAACAATATTAACGAGTTTGGCACATGATGTGTGTGATAAAAAGTATGTGAGAAACGTAAAGGCGAAACTTTCTCATCTAAGTATTACTCTTTACAGGTTAGGAATATCTTGGGATATAGTGAAAATGGTCACAAACGTAGTACCCAGAATATCCTTTTCTAAAAGATTAAGAGAAGGAGAACCCTTGGATCTTACGGCTGATGAACTATTTATTTACAGGGTAGTATCAGACTCAGATTATTTAGAGGCAATGGGTGCAACAGGTGTCGTGCGAACATACATGTTTCAAGCAGTTCACGGCCATACCGCCAAAGGTGCATGGACACATACAACTCAAAATCTGTTTCAATGTTATAATTACCTTTTTTTCGATTATTCTTTAAAAGAAGGTAAAATTAGACTGGAACGTATGAAAAGAATTTGTGAAGAGTTGAATGCCGAAAGAGATTTTATGTAGTTAATTCAAAGAATGATACTAACTATTTTTATTTTGAGTCAAATCCCACCCAATACACCACCAATCATTTTATCTCCACCTTCACCGACTCCTTACAATCGTCAATGGTATGAAGTCTTACTGGACCCTCCTGTTTTAATTCCGGTAATAATAGGAATCGTTTTTTCTATATTTCTTTTCATATTTATTTTCCGATATTGTAATAGAGAAAGATCCGAATCTCTTTCAAACGTTATTGATTCAGTTGGAACAACCGCTCTAAAAATAAGGGGTAAAACTCAACCTAAAGAAGAAAATAATGTAATATACATTGGTACAGAAGACAAAAAAGTAAAACCTCCACCTTCTATAAAATTTAAGTAAATTTTTAAAAATATAAAAAATAGAATATACCGATAAACATTTATTGTACAACTGCAGGTGATGAAGATACTTGTTTTGAAAGTGATCTTATTTGAGATAGAGCTTTGTTAAGAGCAGACCTAAGTTCATCCAATGCCTTTGTTTGTGCACGAGGATTTCCAAAGGAAGAGTGTTTTTCTTCAATTTTGTAGTCATATTTTAACTGAAGTCTAAAGCCCTTTAAATCTTCTGCAGAAAGCGGGTTTTTAGGATCTTCATCTTTTATTATACATCTAAGTACGATCGGACCTCTTTTGTTAATACTTATAACCACGCGCTTCTTTTTTATTTTAATAAGATCAACTTCCCTGTATGCAGAAAGTTTACATCTATTTAGTTCATCTCTAATCGCAGTTTGTGCACAAGGTATTAGTTGGAGAATTACTTCAAAATTAGAGTTCTCAAGATCCACTTCTTGTCCGTCTTTCGCGGCCACCAATGTGACATTAGATATTGTAACGTCCATAGAACCAAATCTACTGCTGGATAATGAGGAATTGAATTGTCTTGTTTGATGAACTATTTTTGCGGGTGTAAGTGTCGTTATATTATGTGACGCATTTACCTGTTCCTCAAATACTTTGAGGGGCATTTATAGTTTTACAAATACATATATTTTTTTGTTTGAAGACTGTTATTTTTTAATAATTTTAAAAATATTGCTAAAACTACTCAAAAAAAAGAATGTTAAAATACAAGTGAAAGTACTTTTTAAGTATACAACTTTTTATTTGTTCGATGGTGTTTGTATACACGTGTCCAGTGTACCATTTTTTTAGTTTATAAAACATTTTTCTATAATAAAATTTTTCTCAGTTTTCCTGTTATATTATTTATAACTTTTTTCAGCTCTCCCAGTTTCATCCCGTCTGTATTCAAAGGTACGTTTTTCAAGATTTTCCTGTACTTTTTCATCATCTTCACGACGACGACTATCTCTTAATTCCGATCTTGTGTCATCTTCACGACGACGAATATCTCTTGATTCCGATCTTGTATCATCTTCACGATGACGACTATCTCTTATTTCTGATCTTGTATCATCTTCACGACGTCGACTATCTCTTATTTCCGATCTTGTATCATCTTCACGACGTCGGTTTTCTCTTAATTCCGATTTTGTATCATCCTCACTACGTCGGTTATCTCTTATTTCAGATCTTGTATCATCTTCACGACGTCGGTTGTCTCTTATTTCAGATCTTGTATCATCTTCACGACGTCGGTTATCTCTTATTTCAGATCTTGTATCATCCTCACTACGCCGGTTGTCTCTTATTTCCGATCTTGTATCATCTTCACGACGACGGTTGTCTCTTATTTCCGATCTTGTATCATCTTCACG
>MDTC01219703.1_pt1 | contig 14470 bp, 18 predicted proteins | sample 811181 | NCBI WGS metagenome assembly MDTC01 (sample SAMN05326644, study PRJNA326480) | marine metagenome | isolation source: seawater | place: Pacific Ocean: North | collected 2011 | reverse complement strand
AGTGGGCTCTTAGCGTTATCGAAATAATTAATCTCAGTTGTTTTAAGTTTTAAGAAATCAATCGCTAAAAGACCAGCATCAAAACCAATTTTTGAGAAATAATTAGATTTTGTATTCCAAGTATCTTTCAAAACCTGTTTATATTTATTATCATCCTTACTGTAAATAACTGGAAACCATGAACTTTCTAAAGAAGGTTCATTTCTAATTTCTTTATTATTAAAAATTTCAGTTCCTAAAATCTGTACTGATTTTGAGTCTACATTAAAAAATGCCAACAAAGGTGCTATCTCTAAAATAAAATCTTTGCTTCCCGCTAATAGAATGGTATCAAATTTTGTGTGATTTTTTTCATCTTTGCTAAAATTTAAAAAGGTTTTGAGTTTTGCAAATAAATTTGTTTTATTATTTACTTCATTATTAGTTAGCGAAAGTTCCTCCATATAATAACTTTTTTTTGTCTTTATAATATCAGAAGAGCTTTGTATTATTATTTTTCCATATAAGTTACTTGGGACTATTAAGCCAAAGCTTTTAAATCTATTTTTAAGAGCACACGAGACAACGCTTTCGATCTGTTCTTCGGGTGAAAATCCAAGGGACCATATATTATTTTCTAACATAGCAATGTCATTAGTAAAAGTTATGACAGGAACAGGTTTTTCTTTTATGACTGTCTTAACTTTTAATAATGTTTCTCGTGTAAAAGGGCCAATAATTATCTTTGGGCTTATAAAATTTTTTAAATATCTGATTTTTTCTAAATCAATTTCTTTTCCAGTATCATAATAAGTGATCTGAAAATTCTTTGGTGCAGTTTGCAACAAACTTAAATCAAGAGCTTTCCTTATATCCCTTCCAAATTGAGAATATTTTCCTGTTAATGGGAGAAGAGCCAATATGTTTTTGTTGATAGAGTAATTTTCATTACCGAAAATATATGGATCTTTAATTAAATTTGTTTTATTTTTTTTTATATTAACATTTTTACCAAGGATGCTTAGATTTTGTTTAAGCATTTTTGTAACAGCTAAAATGGCTTTGTTAGTTTTTTCTTTTTGGAGTATATTTTCAGGGTTTCTTCCTTGCAGTAATCTCTCTGTTCTGAACTCAAATGTTACCTTTTTATCAATTTTTTTAGAAATGGGCTCACTTTTTTTTAGTGTTATTTTCTGTTTAAAAACTTCCTCTTTTGAGAAACTTTCGTTAACTTTTTTCTTTTCAACCAAGGGTTGGTCTTTTTTAACGCTTTCGACTATCAACTTTTTGTTAGCTTGATTACAGCTAATTATTGTAAAAAATATACAAATTGGCAAAATAATATTATATTTCAAGACACTGTAACCATTTAATTTCTTTAAATATACTTAGGTAATCAAAATAGAGCATTGAAAAAATTAAGTAAAGAATATCGAGTAGGGTCGGAGGAAAAAAGTTTAAAGGGGTGTTTGTACATAATTGCCACTCCAATTGGAAACTTTGATGATATTTCACTCAGGGCTATTAATCTTTTTAATTTTGTTGATATTTTACTATGCGAGGATACTAGAAAAACAAAAAAACTACTTTCTCATCTTGGCATTAATCAAAAAAATTTGATTTCCTATAATGATATCAATGCAGAAAAAAAAAGACCTTTCATTATAAAACAAATGCTAATGAACAAAAATGTAGGCTTAGTGAGCGATGCCGGTTCCCCTTTGATCTCAGATCCTGGTTATAAATTAATTCAAGAGTCTTATTCAAATGAAATAAAGGTAACTCATGCCCCTGGTCCTTCATCTGTTTTGAATGCGATAATTTTATCCGGACTTCCTACAAATCAGTTTTATTTTGGAGGTTTTGTAGATTCAAAAAAGGGCAATAAAAAAAAACAGTTTTTATCAGTAAAAGACTATAAAATGACTGGTATATGGTTTGATACATGTTTAAGATTAAAAAATACCCTAGAGATAATGTATAAGGTTTTTGGAAATAGAAAAATTTCTATAGCAAGAGAACTTACAAAAATATATGAAGAAATAATATCGAGCGATTTAAAAGATATTAAAAATGTTCTTAAAATAAGAGAAGAAAAAAACATACCTCTTAAGGGAGAAATAGTATTAGTAGTTGCTGGTATTAGTCAATTAGCGGAATTTGATATAAAAAAAATTAGAGAACGCATAAGAAATAAACTTAACACAATGTCTTTGAAAGATACTGTTGAATTAATTTCAACGGAGGAACGTATTTCAAAAAAACTTATTTATAAAGAAGCTATTAAAATTAAAGACAAATTTTGATTTTAGTATTAAATTAGGCTTGAATATTTTGAAACTAAGGAATTTTGTTGTGAAAAAGTTTATAATAATTATCTGTTTACTTTTTGTTGTTCAATCTTGTGGTCCATTTTTAGGAACCATAGGCGTAGTCTCCCTAGGGGCCCACTCTAAACAAAAAGGATTGGGAACAACTATAAATGACAATATTATAAAAACAAAAATATCAAATTTTATTTTTAAATTTGATGAAAATTTAATACCAGACACTAAGGTTTTTGTTAATAATGGTTCTGTTTTATTAACGGGCAAAGTTGAATTTCCTGAAAATAAAATTGAGATTACAAAATTAGCGTGGTCTGTGAAGGGAGTTAAAGAAGTAAATAATGAACTTCAAGTTATTGATAAATCATCCATAAAAAATATTGCAAGGGATGTGGCTTCGTTGGGAGAAATAAGAGCTAGGCTTATTACTGACAAGTCTATTAATAGTCTAAATTTTTCAATAGATGTGGTAAATGACAAAGTATATCTAAGTGGAGTAGCAAAAGATAAATCTGAAATGATTCGCGTCAAAGATCACGCTGTTAGCGCAAGGTTTATTAAAGAAGTATATAACTATATCATCTTAGATAATGATGTAAGATGAGGAAAAGTCTTAAAATTGCTTTCCTAATGGATCCTCTTGAGGATCTCGATCTGAAGGGAGATACCACTTTTGCTTTAGCTCTTGAAGCTCAAATCCGCGGCCATAAAATATTTTTTTTTAAGCCCAATGATTTAATTTTAAAATCTAACGAGGTTTTCGCTAACATATGTAAAATTGAGTTAAGTTCAATAAATGGGGTTGATAAGTTTAAATATCACAAGAACCACGTGCTTCCCTTATCGGACTTTGATGTTGTTATGATGAGACAAGATCCACCGTTTGACCTATCATATATAACCGCCACTCATATTTTAGAAAAATTGCCTAAATCAACTCTAGTCGTTAATAACCCCTTTGAAGTAAGAAATGCCCCAGAAAAAATATTTGTTACCAACTTTTCACATTTAATGCCCAAAACTCTTATTACTAGAGACTTGCATTCAATACAGCGTTTCAGAGAAGAGTGTAAAGATATAATTATTAAACCTTTATATGGAAATGGTGGTCAGGGTGTGTTTCATGTTCTTCCGAGCGATGAAAATTTTAACTCAATTTTAGAAATGTTTTTTAATCAAAATAAAGAGCCATTAATATTACAAGAATATTTAAAAGACGTTAGGAATGGGGACAAACGTATCATTTTACTAAATGGAGAAATAGTAGGCGCCATTAACAGGGTACCCCAAGAAGGAGAGAGTAGATCAAACATGCATGTTGGTGGAAAAGCGCACAAAACTATTTTGACAGAACGTGATAAATTTATATGCAACGAAATTTCACAATCTTTAAAGGATAAAGAATTATTTTTTGTTGGGATAGATATTATTGGAGACTTTATAACAGAAATTAATGTTACATCCCCTACAGGAATTAGAGAAATTGGATCTCATGATAAAATTTTTATAGAGGAGTTATTCTGGGATTTCATTGAACAGAAGCTAGAAAATTAGTTTATCATTCTTCCTAAATTTTTTCCTCCTAAAACATGTGCATGGAAATGTGGCACATCCTGATTACCATCTTTCCCAGAGTTTGTAATAATTCTATAACCCATATCTTCTATACCTTTTTTACTAATAACATCATTAACTAATTCCCAAAAACATTTAACCTCTTCTAAGTTAGCATTTTGGATAAAGCTATATAAATCAGTATAAGGGTTTTTAGGTATTACCAAAACATGGATTGGTGCCTGGGGATTAATATCATTAAAAGCTAGTGCATATTTATTTTCAAGTACTTTTTCATATGGAATTTCAGCCCTTAATATTTTAGCAAAAACATTATCTTCATCATAAATTTTAGACATTATCTCTATCCCTACTATTCTTTTCTTCATAACCTGATTTAATTTTTCTCTTTGATAATTCTGCCCAAACATCTTTTGGGTGTACATTCGTTGCAACCCATAACGCTAATAAATGATAAATTATATCAGCAGACTCATGAATTATGCCTTTTTTATTATTTTTTATAAAATCTATAATAAGTTCAGTTGTTTCTTCTCCAATTTTTTTTGCTAATAATTCTGGTTCATTAATTAATTTAGCTGTGTACGACACTTTAGGATCAATATTAACTTTATTACCAAGTCTATTAAATAGTTCTTCTATAAATTTATCACTCATTTTCATTGCCTCAAACTCTTACGTTTATTCCGTTGTTTGACATTTCTTTTTTTACTTCAGCAATAGAATAAATACCAAAGTGAAAAATAGAAGCTGCTAAAACAGCAGAGGCGCCTGATTTTAATACCGCATCAATCATATGTTCAGGTTTACCAGCGCCGCCTGATGCAATGACAGGTACATCTACGTTATCCGTTATTAACTTGGTAAGTTCTAAATTGTAACCAGATTTCGTGCCGTCAGTAGTCATTGAAGTTAACAAAATTTCCCCAGCACCACTTTTTACACCTTCATCTGCCCATTTTAAAACATCTATCTGTGTTTTTTTTCTTCCTCCATGTGTTGTTACTTCGTAACCACTTGGCATTTTTAAATTTTTTATTGCATCTATTGCTAAAACAACACATTGGTTTCCAAATTTAAATGATGCTTCATTAATTAGGGTTGAATTATAAACAGCCGATGAATTTATAGAGACTTTGTCTGCTCCTGAATTTAATAATTTTCTAAAATCATCTAAACTGTTCACTCCCCCGCCCACAGTTAAAGGAACAAGAGATGTCTCTGCTGTTTCAGATATAACATTAAACATAGCTTTTCTCTGTTCATTAGTGGCAGATATATCCAAAAAACATATTTCATCAGCACCTACTTCACTATATAGTTTAGCCTGCTCAACAGGATCTCCTGCATCTTGTAAATTAAGAAAGTTTATACCTTTAACTGTTCTTCCATTATGAACATCAAGGCACGGAATGACCCTCGTTGAGAGCATTAGTAAATCCCTTTTCTTATTGCGTATAGAGCCTCTTCAAATGTGAATTTCTTATCATATAACGCTCTTCCAATAACAACACCTTCAATCCCATTGGAGAAATTTTCATAAAGTTTTAAAATGTCATTTAAAGAAGATACACCTCCAGAAGCAATTACTGGATGAGGGTTTTGCTTTGCAAAACTTATAGTTTGATCTAAACTAACACCTTTCATACTTCCATCTTTGGATATATCGGTATAAATTACTGAGCTTACTAATGATTGTTTAAATTTCCTTAAAAGATCTATTGCAGCAATATCAGACTGTTTTTCCCATCCATGTGAAGCAATCATACCGTTTCTTACATCAGCGCCAATTATTACTTTTTTAAAATATTCCTGACTTAAATTATTTACAAAACTGGGGTTTTCTAATGCCAATGTTCCCAGTATTACTCTATCAGCTAAATTTCCTAACCAAAAATCTATGTTTTCTATAGACCTAATGCCACCACCAATCTGGATTTTAACTTTGCTTTGAAGAGTTTTTAAAATCTTTAAGATACTTATTTTGTTAACTTGTTCGCCTTTAACCGCACCGTCAAGATCTACAATGTGTAACCACTCTGCACCCTGATCAACAAACCACAAAGCCTGATCTAGAGGATCAATATTATAAACTGTTTCCTTATCCATATCTCCAAATAATAACCTTACACATTTTCCATTTTTAATATCTATTGCAGGATATAAGGTAAATTTATTATTAAAGATCATTATAACTCCTTATAATAATGAAAGCCTGCAATGTATTTACCTTTCACCAAGGCTGCTTTAGGATTCATTCCAAATTTTATAAATCCAGCTTGTTCGTATAATTGTATGGCTCTTAATTGTGTTTCTCTTACTTCCAGAGTAATTACCTTAAAACCATCTTCTCTAGCTTTTGATTCAGCCTTTTGAAAAACAGCCTTAGCTAAACCAAAACCTCTTGCCCATGAAGCAAAGAAAAATGTACTTAAGACGCATGAGTGTGATTGTGCTTCGTTGTTCTTAGCTGGTTTTATAAGTTGTACAGAACCTGCCACAATATTATCTAACTTACCTATAATTAGGATCCTTTCAGGGATAAGTAATACGCCTTTCCAATAATTCTGAAGCGTCTTATTAGCAGGAGGGGAAATCCAACCAAACCCACCACCAGCTAATATAGCTTCTTCTGTGGCATCACAAAGTTCTTGCAAATCAACTTTACTTAAGTTGCTACAAAATTCTGCTTTAACATTAAACTTTTTATTCTTCTGCATAATTTTCAACATTATAACTAAAGCTTAATCCAGTTGGAAATAAACTTTTGACCTGTAAAACTACTTTTTTCTGGATGAAATTGAACTCCAAAATAATTTTTTTTCCCTATAATGGCTGGGATCTCATGATTATAAAGAGTATTGGCTAAAACTTCACTTTCTAAACTTTTATCCAAATAATAAGAATGCACAAAGTAAAATTGTTCTTCTTCAGAAATATTTCTCAAAATTGGGTGTTTTTTATCTGAAAATTTTAAATTATTCCAACCCATATGTGGTATTTTATATCTTCTTCCAAGATAATCTGAACCTGAAATTTTAATTTTTCTTAAATATCCTTTTAGCCAACCAAACCCTGATGTTTTAATTTTTTCTAAACTATAATCAACCATGAGCTGCATACCAACACATATACCTAAAAAAGGTTTTTCTTTGTCAATAACTTCTTCTGAGAGTGTTTCAACTAATCCATCAATAACTTTTAATCCTTTACTACAATCAGGAAACGACCCAACTCCAGGTAAGACTAAAAAATCCCCTTTTCTTATATTTTGCAAATCATTCGTCACTTCAATATTTATTTTGAACTTACTATCTATAATAGTTTTTTTAAATGCGTTTTCTACAGACCTCAAGTTCCCAGAACCATAGTCAATGATTATTAATTTCATATTATAATCTTCAAGTAAGAGTACCTTTAGTAGATGGAATATTTTCTTTGTTCATTAAATCAATACTTATGGCACCCCTCATAGCAACAGCTAACGATTTAAAACAAGACTCTATTATATGATGTGTATTTGTCCCATAAAGATTTTCAATATGTAAGGTCAAACTAGCTGATTGAGAAAAAGATTGAAAAAACTCTTTAAATATTTCTGTTTCAATATCCTTTATTGATATTGTAGGTAAAAATACTTTCCAAACTAACCATGGTCTTCCTGAAACATCAACACTACATCTAGTTAGACATTCATCCATAGGCAAGTAACTAAAACTATAACGTTTTATACCTTTCTTGTTTCCTAGCGCTTTATTAATGGCACTTCCAAGAGCCCACCCAATATCTTCAACCGTGTGATGAGAATCTATATGTAAATCTCCATGACAATTTAAATCAATATCAATTAAACTATGTTTAGACAATTGTTCTATCATGTGATCAAAGAAAGGTAATCCTGTGTCGATATTAGACAAACCTTGACCATCTAGGTTGACTTTGACGGTTATTTTGGTTTCGTTCGTGTTTCTTTCAAGAACTGTTAACCTTTTATCATGATCTTTTGACATTTTACACCTTGAATTAAGCCAAAGTTTTATTCTTATTTTTTACTCTTATTAAAACAGCTCCCTCACCACCTAAATTTTGAGGTGCATGCATGTAGCTGATAATATACTTACTAATTTCTTTTTCACAAAGCCAATTAGGTACTTCCTTTTTTAAAGCACCAGAATTATTTTGACCTTTTCCAGTTATGATTAGTATATTTTTATAATTGGATTTGTAGGACATAATAATAAAATTTTTTAAGACTATTCTTGCATCATTTAACCTATAACCATGAAAATCAACAACATTGTCCAATTTTAATAAGCCCTTCTTTAACACTTTAGAAAAACTTTTAGTTTCCTTTAAGTTAAATTTATATACCGACTTATTGCTTTTTACACTGTTTTTAGGGTTAAATTTTAGAGTACGAGAATTTAAATTTGAAACATATTCTGTCCATATTTTTTTATCATCTTTCGTTATTGAAAACATTGCATTAAAAACTCTTTGTTTCTATTAAAACCCAATCATTGTTATTAGTATTAATTTTTCTTTCAAAAACCCATTCATCTTTAACTAAAATTTCATTGTCTTTATCACCATCAATGATTTTTTTGTCTTTGTCCATAAGCGCTCTTATTTGAAGTGTTTCAAACAGAACTCTTATTTTAATAGAAGTTTTAGTTATGCTTGCAGATAAAATTTCATGTTTCTTGATTGAATTTAAATTAATAATTTCAATCTCATTCTCTTGAATTCTTTCATTAATTGCATTTTTAAAACTTTTTAAAACAGATGGTTTTGTATATTTCTCAATATTATCTATATTACCATTTACAAAAGATTCTAGTACCATTTTAAAGAACATTTCTGATCCAGAAAGAAAATCATCAACATTGAATTGAGGGTCAACTTCTACAATTTTTTGAACCTCTGTTGAAGAATTCTTACTAATATTTTTTTTTAATGGAAAAACATTCGAAAACTTCTTACCTAACTGTTCTTTATTAATATTTGGATCTTCAATATCAGTTTTTGTGCCTAGAATATTTTTAAGCCTTAAAATTAAGAAAACAGCTATTACACCAAATATTACTATATCAAAATATGGAAAACTAGTTTGCATTATAGGAAACCACCATCAAAAGATTTATAAAGATCATATTATACAAAAATTTATTAAAATTGATATTTATAATTATAAGTTTAAGTTATAAATAATTATATTTTATAATTTCAAGGTATTTACATGACCAATTTAAGACAAAGCTTGGACATTGAAGCAAAAATTATTAAACATTACATAAAAGATTTATCCTTTGAAAATTTGCAAGATTTAAATAATCAAAACTTTAAAGAAGATGAGTTAAAATTTTCTGATAATATTAGCGCAATTTTTCACAATTATAATGAAAAAAGTTTTAGTGTACTATTGAAGTTTATCTGTGATTGTTCTCTGATTAAAAATAACGAGAAAGTTTTTATTATAGAAATAGATTATTTTGGTTTATTTGAATTAAATAAAAGAGAAAATTATAGCCAAGATGAATTAACAAAACGTGGGTGCATACTTCTTTATCCTAAATTAAAAGCCATTGTCGAAGATATAATCAAAAAGGGTACTCTTTTTAGTGTTTCTCTGAATGATTTAGATTTTAACTTAATTAAAAATTAGTCTTTAAAAACATCCCACTTTTTATTTGGTATTTTTTCAAGACTTTCTAGGTGTAGTCTATAGTCATTTAAATTTAGATTAAAATTTCTTTTTTTGATTGGTTTCTTATCTTTATAGTAATTATTTATATCTTCAGATAAATCAGCATTTTGATAATTTTGATAACTAGAATGATTATGAAATTTAAGTGTGGTTTGTTTTCCTCCAATTAACTCTAAATATACTAATGCTAAAAGTTTTGCATCTTTTAAAGCGCCATGAACTTCTCTTTTTGAAATGTCAATGTTATATCTTCTACACAATGAATCTAAATTAATAGATTGACCTCGAAATTTATTTTTAGCCAACACTATAGTGTCAATTACAATTTCTTCATTTATTGTTGTCATATTACAATTTTTTAATTCTGCGTTTAAAAAACCAATATCAAATGAAGCATTATGAATGACAATTTTACTAGGTCCTATAAATTTAATGAATTCATCTGCAATATCTTTAAATTTTGGTTTATCTGACAAAAACTCTCGTGTTAATCCATGAACTTTTAGAGCTTCCAAGCTTGATTCTCTCTCTGGGTTTAGATAATAGTGAAAAAAATTACCAGTTTCTATATGGTTTTCAAGCTCAACAATTCCTATTTCTACTATCCTATCTCCATTCGAAAAGTCTAAACCTGTTGTTTCAGTATCTAAAACTAATTCTCTCAAATTTAATTACCTTTCTTGATAAAAAATAAAATTTTGAATAAATATCCTAAAATTATAAAAAAACTTATCAATTTACCATAATCAGTGCTAACAACAAAAATGTTCGAACTTAATTTCCTTCTTTCTTCATTACTTAATTGATTTTTTTTAATTAAATCAAATTTTTCATGTGTCATATTCTTTCTTTTTAAAACTCTTGACATTTGGGTTTCATTTTTTGCATTTACTAAGAATATAAAATCACAAATTTTATGAAGTTTAGTTTCAAACAATAATGGTACATCCAGTGCAATTAAAGAATGGTTTATATTCTGTTGTATAAATAAATCCCTCTCTTGATGAAGAATAGGATGTATTAATTTTTCTAGAAAGATTTTATCAGATAAATTACTAAAAATTATGTCCCCTAGTACTTTTTTATTAACTCTTATCTCACGATTATTAATGATGACTGCGTGTGGCCATTTTAAACCTATTTTTGTAATGACCTTGTAGTTTTTTTCTAGTACTTTTGACACTTGTTTGTCAGAATCAAAAACAGGTATTCCCAATTTTGTCAACATAGAAGATATTGTTGACTTTCCCATCCCTATTGATCCTGTTATTCCTATAATTTTTGTCATTTTCTCTATATTTGTTAATATCATGTTAATAATAACATTAATTTTTTTACCTTCATATATGGTTCATATAAGCATGTAATTTTATCCTAAAGTTAATCACATATTAATATATATCCTATTTGAATTTTTTTATTGTTAATAAAACTCTTAAAGTTTATAAAATCTTGTGATTTTAAAACTAATAAATTGTGTATTAATATTTATAAATTTTTTATTCACTTTAAAAATTAGACTACTACTACAATTCATTTTTTAAAAAAATTATAAAGTTATATTATTGTGAACAAAACTATTTTAAAATTATTCGAAAATGAAAAAGATAATATTCCTATATGGTTTTTAAGACAATCTGGAAGACATATCCCTGAGTATTTTGAAATTAGATCAAAAGCAAAAAACTTTATAGAGTTTTGTTTGAATAAGAATCTTATAATTGAAAGTACAAAATTACCCCTTAAGTATTATGATTTAGATGCTGCAATTATTTTTTCAGATATATTAATGATACCATGGGCTATGAAAAGAGATCTTGACTTTGTGAAAGAACAAGGTCCTGTTTTAACACCCTTAGTACCTAATGAAACTGTAATTGAAAAAAAAGTCGATATTTTTCAATTACTTAAACCAATAGAGGATGCTATTCATATTCTAAGAAAAGATTTACCTAAAAATGTAAGTTTAATAGGGTTTGCTGGCGCACCATGGACATTATCTTGTTATATGATTGAAGGAAAAGGAAGCAAAGATTTCATAAACACAAGAACAGCTATTTGGAGCTCAAATAAGTGGTTTATGGATCTAATAGACACTTTGATAAATTATGTTGCTCAAAAACTTGAACTTCAAGCAAGGGCAGGTGCTGATGTTTTAATGATTTTTGATTCTTGGTCCCATATGATACCAAATCATTTTTTCCATGAACTTGGTATAAAACCAATAGCAAAAATAATTGAAATTCTTAGGTCAAAAAACGTTTTACAGCCTATTATTGGCTTTCCATTTAAAGCTGGTACTTCTTTAATACAATACTCGTATGAAAGCAATGTTGATTGTATAGCTTTAGATTGGTCAGTAGATTTAGAATGGGCTTTAAAAAATTTAAATTCTTCCATTGTTTTTCAGGGAAACTTAGATCCTGCTGCACTGATACCAGAAAATAATAAATATTTGGAAGGGAGTGTGCTATCAATTCTTAATAAAATGAGAAATAGAAAGCTTATTTTTAATGTAGGACATGGTTTAACACCAAATTGTAAAATTCATAACGTTAGAGATGTTATAAATATAGTCCGTAATTTTCAGTGAGATTATCTATTTTGTTTTATGATATTATAAAATCATTACATCTAATTGCAGTTATTTCCTGGATGGTAGGTTTATTATACTTGCCTAGGTTATTTGTTTATCATAATGAATCTAAGCATGGTGGTGACGTTGATAATACTTTCTTAGTAATGGAATATAGGCTCTATCATTACATAATGAATCCAGCGCTAATTTTAACTAGCTTATTTGGTTTATACCTTTTATACCAAAGTCATTATTTATTAAGTGAAAATTATTTTTTACTAAAATCAATCTTAGTTTTTCTGTTAATAGTCTTTCACGTATATTTATACTTTCTTTACAAAGACTTCAAAAAGGGGTATAGGTTTAAAACTAACAAGTTTTATAGGATAATTAACGAAATACCTACTGTTTTAATGATTATTGTAATTATTTTAATTTTTGTAAAACCTGATCTACAAATTTAAATAAATCCCCCCATTTAAGAGATAAATATGCACTTAAAAGAACTAAAAGCAAAAAACCCGTCTGATTTATTATTATATGCAGAAAGTTTGGATATAGAAAATGCAAGCACATTAAGAAAACAAGACATGATGTTTGCTTGTTTAAAAAAGTTAGCGGAAAATGATGTGGCTATTTATGGAGAGGGTGTATTAGAGGTGCTTTCTGATGGTTTTGGTTTTTTGAGGTCACCTGAGTCTAACTATTTAGCAGGACCTGATGATATTTATGTATCACCAAGCCAAGTAAGAAAATTTAGTTTGCGAACAGGTGATACGGTTGAAGGTCAGATAAGATCACCTAAAGACGGTGAAAGATATTTTGCATTATTAAAAGTGGAAAATATTAACTTTCAAGCTCCTGAGTTTGTTAGACAAAGAATTAACTTTGATAATCTAACACCTTTATACCCTCAAGAAAAAATAAATTTTGAAACAGAATATGACCCCAACAATAAAGATATTACGACAAGGGTTGTAGAAATGGTTGCTCCAATGGGAAAAGGCCAGCGTGGATTAATTGTTGCTCCACCCAGAACTGGTAAGACAATGATGTTACAGTCTGTGGCGCAAGCAATTTCCAAAAATCATCCTGAAATTTATTTAATCGTTTTATTGATCGATGAAAGACCAGAAGAAGTAACAGATATGCAAAGGTCTGTTAAGGGAGAAGTAATTAGTTCAACTTTTGATGAGCCTGCTTCTCGACATGTTCAAGTTACTGACATGGTTATTGAAAAAGCGAAAAGGTTAGTTGAACATAAGCGTGATGTAGTTATTCTTTTAGATTCTATTACTAGACTTGCACGAGCTTACAACACAGTTATTCCATCAAGTGGCAAGGTTTTAACTGGTGGAGTAGACGCAAATGCACTTCAAAGGCCTAAGAGATTTTTTGGTGCTGCTAGAAATATAGAAGATGGTGGCTCTCTTACAATTATTGCAACGGCATTAGTAGAAACTGGTTCAAGAATGGATGAAGTTATTTTTGAAGAGTTTAAAGGTACTGGTAATAGCGAGGTTATTCTTGACAGGAAATTATCAGACAAAAGAACATTTCCAGCAATTGATGTAACCAAGTCGGGTACAAGAAAGGAAGAACTTCTTGTTGAGAAAGACACTTTGTCACGAATGTGGGTTTTAAGAAGAATTCTGATGCAGATGGGACCATTGGATGCCATGGATTTTCTTTCAGATAAGTTAAAGCAAAGCAAATCAAATGAAGATTTTTTTAGGGCCATGAATAAATAATGTTTCACGTGAAACATTATACAATTTAAGAAGTTAAAACAAATTGGATACTATATTTTCCTCTGCCTCAAACTCTCTTAAAAGTGCAATAAAAATATTAAGAGTGTCAGGTAAGAATTGTATAAAAATACCTGAAATTTTTTCCTTTAAACCAACATCACCACGCTTGTTGACCCTAAGAAAAATTTTAGATGTTAAAGGAGGCCTAATAGACACAGCTCTTGTTGTGTATATTCCAGGACCATCGACGGTTACTGGTGAAGATATATTTGAATTTCACATACACGGAAGCACAATAATAGAAAGGAAAATCTATAGTATATTATTAAAAAACAAAGGTTTTCGCATTGCCATGAATGGCGAATTTACAAGAAGAGCCTTCCTCAACGGCATTCTTGATTTAACACAAGCAGAAGGTCTAAATGATTTAATAAATGCTGAAACTGAGACACAATTTGAGGCGTCAACAGCACAATACAATGGTTCTTTGTCCACAAAAATACAAAATTGGAGAACTGAAATAATATCACTTTCTTCTAAATTAGAAGCAGTT
>MDTC01136519.1_pt1 | contig 14471 bp, 15 predicted proteins | sample 811181 | NCBI WGS metagenome assembly MDTC01 (sample SAMN05326644, study PRJNA326480) | marine metagenome | isolation source: seawater | place: Pacific Ocean: North | collected 2011 | reverse complement strand
GCATACTCTCCACTTACATTATAAGCACTTACTGGGAGATTGGTTTTGTTTTTCACACTTTGAATAACATCTAAATAACTTAAAGCAGGTTTAATCATTAGTATATCAGCTCCTTCAAGTTCATCCAATTCAGCTTCAAGAAGAGCTTCATTTTTATTTCTTGGGTCCATCTGGTAAGTTTTTTTATCTCCAGATTTTGGGGCAGAATCTAATGCTTCTCTAAATGGACCGTAAAATGCGCTTGCATATTTAGCCGTGTAGCTCATTATACTAGTTTCAGTAAAATTTTGATCATCAAGTGTATTTCTGATAAATTCAACTCTTCCATCCATCATGTCTGAAGGTCCAATTATATCAATTCCTGCCTCCGCTTGCGCTAGGGCCATTTTTCCTAAAATTGGGAGGGTTGTATCATTTATTATTTGACCATTTTCAACATAACCATCATGACCATCTGAAGAGTAGGGGTCCATAGCAACATCACTCATTAATGAGAAATTGGGGAAATTATTTTTAATTTCTCTAATTGCTCTTAGATAAAAATTTTTAGAGCTGTATCCATAGGAGGCTTCTTTATCCTTAAATTTTTCCTCCACAGCTGGAAAGAGAACGAAATTTTCAATACCAATTTGACCACATTTTTCAATTTCTTTAAGTAATAAATCTAACGACCATCTATAACAGTTAGGCATGGATTCTATTGGAATTTTCTTACCTGTTCCGTCAACTAAAAATAAAGGATAAATTAAAGAAGAGGTTTTAATATTAGTCTCTGCAATCATATTTCTTATTGCACTAGACTTTCTATTTCTCCTAGGTCTTTGAGTCATTTCAGATAATTAAATGTTTGTCCATTTTTAAGAGATTGTAATGATTGATAAATTAATTCAATTACAGAATTTACATCATCTTTAGCACACATTTCAACAGTAGTATGCATGTATCTCAGTGGAAGTGATATTAATGCTGAAGCAACTCCCATATTAGAATAGGCAAATGCATCAGTATCAGTTCCTGTACTTCTAGAAGCAGCCAATCTTTGAAAATCAATTTTATTTTTCTTGGCTTGATTAATAATAAATTTTAATAAATTATTTTGAACTGCAGGTCCATAACTTAACACAGGCCCTTTTCCAGATGAAAGATCACCTTCTACTATTTTTTTAATCATTGGTGTGTTGGTGTCATGACAAACATCTGTTACAATTGCCACATCTGGTTTTATTCTTTCAGCTATCATTTGAGCTCCTCTTAAACCAATCTCTTCTTGAACAGCATTTGTAATATATAATCCAAAAGGAAGCTTTATCTTATTTTTGTGTAATAATCTTGCAACTTCAGCAATCATAAAACCACCCATCCTATTATCCAATGCTCGGCCAACATAATTTGTTTTATTTAATATCATGAATTCATCTTCATAAGTCACTACACAACCTACATGAACTCCAAGCGCTTCTACTTCTTTTTTTGTTTTACATCCACAATCTAAGAATATATTATTTGTTTTTGGTGGTTCTTCTTTTACTCCTCCCATTCTAGTATGTATAGCTGGCCATCCAAAAACTGCTTTTACAGTTCCTTTGTCAGTGTGAATATTTACCCTTTTAGATGGCGCAATTTGATGATCACTCCCCCCATTTCTCCTAAGATAAATAAATCCGTTATCAGTAATATAATGCACAAACCAAGATATTTCATCAGCATGAGCCTCAATTACTACTTTATACTTTGCTTCAGGATTTATTACTCCAACCACACTGCCATAGGTATCAACTATGTAATCATCTACGTAAGGTTTGATGTAATCCAACCATACTTTTTGGCCAGCAGATTCAAAACCTGTAGGTGAAGCAGTGTTTAAATATTTCTCAAGAAATTCTTCTGATTTCTTATTAATGTGTTTTTTTATACTCATTATTTCTTTTTCTTCTTTTTAACCAAGTGAAAATTAATTCCAAAGTCAAAATCAATTGATGAATTTTTGTAATCACCATCATTAATAATCTTCATTCCTTTTTCATACAAGGCGTCAAAACCAATTGAGAATCTTTCATGAATCATATAATCGAATCCAACTCCGTAAACCACTCCGAAATCAATATTTTCATATTTACCTATTCCAAGTTCTCCTCTTATTAGAGCATCATCAAGCTCATTTGATGATGAAATTTGATCCTTAATTTTGAAACCAATATAAGGCCCAATGTTTAAATCAACTTGAAATTTCTTTCCAAATCCTGCATGAATAAATGCTGGAATATCAAAATAATCTAAAGTTTGTTGAACATTAGTAAATCTTGGAATAGCTGCTCCATTTTCATATTTTTCCCCTAAAGTTTCCATATTCCATCCTCTGTTTTCAATGTCAAAATCTGCCTTAAATGCAAAAAATCGGTTAAAGTGATAAACTAATGTGAGTCCATATAAAGTTCCTACAGCATTAAGACTGTTAAGATTTGCACTATCACTTACAGGGTTGTTAATATTAACTCCTCCATTAATTCCAATATCCCACTTGTAGAAGTTTTTTTTACTTTTTTTGTCCTTTTTATTTTCTTGAGAAAAGGTGACTATTGGAATAAAGGCAAGAATTAAAATTAAACTTCTCATGTTTCAAAATTAACATTAATGTGATTATCAATGGCAATGTTAAACCAAATTATAGAAAAATCAATGAAACATTCTTAAATCAAATGAAATTTTTGTACCACAGATAGTCCATCATATATCCTTATTTTTAGATTTGCACAATGAAAAAAGTGGTAACACCATATAAATCATCCAATAAGACTAAGAAAAAGCAAGTTGAGCAAATGTTTGATAATATTTCATCAAATTATGATTTCCTGAATCATATTTTAAGTTTTGGAATTGATCACATTTGGAGAAGAAAAACCATAAAAGTAGTTGCCGAAAATCAACCCAAATTGATTTTAGATGTTGCTACAGGTACTGGTGATTTAGCTTTTGCTGCTCTGAAAAAAATTAACCCAGAAAAAATTATTGGTCTTGACCTTTCTAATGGTATGTTGGAAGTTGGAAGAACTAAGATCAATAAAAGAAACCTCAATGATAAACTAGAGTTTATTCAGGGTGATTCTGAAAACCTGCCTTTTGATGATCATTGTTTTGATGCTGTGATGGTTAGTTTTGGAGTCAGAAATTTTGAAAATCTAAATATTGGTCTTAAAGAAATACACAGAGTTTTAAAAGATAGTGGCAAAATTATAATTCTTGAATTTTCCAAACCAAAATCATTTCCAATTAAACAATCATACTATTTCTACTCCAAATTTATTTTACCCATGTTTGGTAGTTTAATTTCAAGAGATAAATCAGCTTATCATTATTTGCCAGAATCTGTTGCTGCTTTTCCTGAAGGAAATGATTTTTTACAACAACTAGAACTAGTAGGCTTTTCCAATTTGGAATTAAAGAAACTTTCTGGTGGTATTGCTACTATTTATTCAGCAAAAAAATAACTCCAAGTTCATCTCTTTTGCTATATTTGAAAACATGTTTTTAAGGTCTATAATTTTGATGCTTTTAGTAGTTGCTCTTGCTGGCCATAAAACTCATTTTGCACAAGTCACAAACCTTCAGGGATTTGACGACAAGCCCTTTCATTTTGGTTTCGCTTTAAGTATCAATCAATCAAGTAATTATATGTCAAGATCAACTTCTTGGGAATTTTCTAACGATTCGTTAAACGAACTAATTGTAAATGCAAAACCAGGTTTTACTCTTGGAGTTATATCATCAATAAACCTTAACGAAAACTGTAAATTAAGATTTGCTATTCCATCATTATCTTTTCAAGAAAGGGTACTTTCATACACGTATTTAAATCCATCTGGAGGAGAAACAGAAAGTTATTACAAGTCACTGCAGCCAGTTTATCTTGATTTTCCAGCATTAATAAAATTCAGAACAGACAGAATTAATAACTATGCAGTTTATGGAATTACTGGTCTAAGATTTGGTATTGATATGGCTTCAGATATTGAATCAGAGAATATTGGTCTTCCAAAAGAAGAACAAATCGTAAAACTAAAGAAAACTGATTTTGGATTTGAAGTTGGTGGAGGATTTGACTTCTTTTTACAATATTTCAAGTTAGGTCTTGAATTGAAATTAGGTGTTGGAATGATGAATATTCACCAAAATGAAAATACTCATTTTGACAATCCAATAGAAGCTTTAAGGTCTAAAGTATGGACTTTTTCCATCACTTTTGAGGGTTAAATTTCACTTTTATTTATTTCGCTTAAAATTATTGCACTAGCAGTGCTTACATTAAGTGATTCAGCTTTTCCTTTTCCAGGAATATAGATTTTTTTGTTCATTATAGATTCTATTTCTTTTGAAATACCAATCGATTCGTTTCCCATCACAATTATTGATTCATTTTCAATATTTATTTTATAAATGCTATCACCTTCCAAAAATGTTCCATAGGTAACATAATTTGGGAATTTTTCAATTAGTTCTAAGAAGTTTAAATAATGAATATTTATTCTAAAAACAGAGCCCATACTTGCCATTACAGTTTTGCTATTATAAGCATCTACACAATTTAATGAGCAAAATAATTGTGAATATCCAAACCAATCCAAAGTTCTTATTATGGTTCCAAAGTTCCCTGGATCTTTTATATTATCAAGAAATAAAATAGGCTTATCTAATTCAGTTGAAATACGATTTTTAGGAATTTTAGCAATAGCTATAGCCGAGCTGTGAGATTTAAGATGAGTAATTCTGCTAGCATCATTTTCACTAACTAATATCCCATTTGGAAAGTGAATTAACAAATCCTTTTCAGTTATAAAAATTTTTATAACTTGAAAATCACTCTTTATTAACTCTTTACAGTTTTTTATACCTTCTACAATAAAAGCACCTAATTCTTTTCTTTTAGTCTTTCTTTTTAATGAACTAAATTTTTTTAAATCGTTTTTACTGATACTCATATTGTTACTTTTGTTGGTTTAATGAAGGTAAAAAGAAAAATCATAAAAAATTCTATTGGCTATACTATCTTATGGTTTACAGTATTTTGCTTTTTTGAATCATGTAACATAGCTAAACATGTTCCTGAAGATGAATTTTTAATTAAAAAAATTGATGTTAGTTTTATAAATGATTCTGTACAAGGCTATAACAATATTTATGAGCAAGATTTAATTGATTTAATTAAACAATCGCCCAATAGAAAAATATTTTCAAAATTTAGATTTCACTTAAGGTTATATAACTTATCTAATCAAGAGCGAATTGATAAATTCATCCTTAATAGGCAGGGTAAAATTGAAAAAATCAATAAAAAAATAGCTATTCAAAATGATAAAAAAACTAGAGAAGATTCAACTAAAAAAATTAAACCTTTAAAAGTTAGATCTTTAACAATAGGTGAGAAAATACAAAAAGTAGGAGAGGCACCTGTAATTTTAAATGGATTAATGACCAATAGTACATTAGTTCAGTTTCAAAAATATTTATTTAATAAAGGCTATTATCAATCACAAATCAATAATTCAATAATTTACTTGAAAAAAAGACAGGTCCATGTAAGTTACAGTATCAATAAAGGCCCAGCAACTAAAATTCAAAATATTAACTATGACTGTGAGGATCAAGGCATAGTAAAATACCTAGACTCAATAAAACAATTTTCTTTATTGAAGCAAGGTGATCAATTAGATACAGAAATACTTACAAAAGAAAGATCAAATATTACCTATTATTTACAAAATCGAGGTTTTTATTCCTTTAACAAAGAATTTATCTTTTTTGATCTTGATACACTAAATATACTAAATGGGGTTAATCTAACTTTAGGTATTCAGAACTACAGAAAATTTAATAATGAAAAAAATCAAATTACTGAGCTTCCACATCAGCAGTTCAATCTTAACAAGTTTTATGTTAGAATTACACCAAATTTGAACTATAATTTTAATTCTAAAACAAATGATTCAATAACTCAGTTTTTACATATTGACAATTACCAGTCGATTAAGTTCAAAAATCGTATTATTAAAAATGCCATTTCGTTTAAAAAGAACCAGTTATATAGAAAAATTGATGCTGAACAAACTTATAAACGCTTAATTGGTTTAGGACTTTTTAAGTCAGTATCCTTAAAATTTGATACTATAGGAAATAGAAACTTAAATGGTGTTATCAATTTAATACCTACTAAAACCCAAAGCTTTTCTGTTTCTATTGATGGTACCAATAGTGAGGGAATATATGGAACTGAAGGAAGTTTAAATTATGCCCATAAAAATATATTTCATGGAGGAGAAAAATTGCTTTTGTCTATGAGAGGAGGTTTGGAAACACAGTTGTTATATTCTGGAGATAGTTTAAATACAAACAATACTTTTAACACTCTAGAACTAGGACCAGAATTTCATTTTATTATCCCAAAATATTTTTTAATCAATCGTTTTAAAGGATTAAAATCACATACTAATTCCAAAACAGAAATTACTGGAAGTATCAATTATCAGAGAAGGCCAGATTTCACAAGGTGGAATCAGGAATTGTCATTTGGTTGGATTTTTCATGAAAAAAAACCTATTACCTGGCACATTAACCCATTATTGCTTAGTTCGGTTGATATTGATTTAGATTCATTATATGAAATACAAATTAACTCTCTAAACGACCAATTTATTGCTACTAGTTTCCTTGATCATGTAGTGGCTGGTGGTTTATTTTCTTTTGAATATAATGGTCAAAAATTAAAATTTCAAAGGAATGAATTTTATGCAAAAGCGACTTTTGAATCTGCAGGAGGTTTTTTATTCAGATTTCATGAACTAATTGAAAAACCTAAGGATACAATAACCAATTCATATTATGAGCTATTTAATATTCGTTATTCTCATTTTCAAAAATTTTCTGTCGATTTACGCTACTATCAACCTATATTTTTAAAATCTAAACTTGTTTACAGGTTCTTTGGTGGATTAGGTATCCCTAGGGATAATCAACTTCAAGCCCTTCCATTTGAAAAAAGTTTTTTTTCTGGGGGATCAAATGGAATGAGAGCTTGGAAAGTAAGATCTCTTGGACCTGGAAGTTTTTTTGATGGAAATTCTTTAGATTCAATTCAAAGATTTGACAAGATAGGTGATATTAAGCTTGAAGGAAATTTGGAAGCCAGATTCCCATTGTCTGATTGGATAGAAGGAGCAATCTTTCTTGATATGGGAAACGTTTGGCTTTTAAGAGAAGATTCTCTTCGATCTACTGGGCAATTTAAGTGGAATTCATTTGCTGATCAAATTGCATTTGGTGGAGGTTTGGGAATCAGGTTAAACTTAGATTTTTTTATAATAAGACTTGATATTGCTATTCCATTAAAAAATCCAGCTATCCCAATCAATGAGTTACGCTATCCCAATTCAACTGATATCACAAGATATCCAAATAGCTATTGGATATTTAATGGAAAATACAGCGATCGTAAAGATTTTCACCCAGTCCAATTTAATGTTGGAATTGGATATCCTTTCTAATTCTTTTTATTTTTTCAAATACTCAATTTTTTTAGCTTTGTTTTCGATTAACTCTTTAAATTTGAATTGGTAATTAATTTTAGTCTAATAAAAATCATCATAATATATGAGTTCAATAAGTCCAGGTGTTGCTACAGGTGACCAAGTTCAAGAAATTTTCAAACTTGCTAAAGAAAAGAAATTTGCCTTACCTGCAGTTAATGTTATTAGTTCAAGTAGTATCAATGCTGTTTTAGAAACTGCTAAGTTGCTTAATGCACCTGTAATTATTCAATTCTCTAATGGTGGAGCTGTATTCAACGCTGGAAAATCACTTGATAATTCTAATCAAAAAGCTGCAATAGCAGGATCAATAGCTGGAGCTAAACATATTCATACTATGTCTAAAGCATATGGTGTCCCAGTGATTTTACATACAGATCACTGTGCTAAAAAATTACTACCATGGATTGACGGCTTAATTGAGGCTAGTGAGACTCATTACAAAGAAAATGGTTTTCCTCTTTTTAGCTCTCATATGCTAGATTTATCTGAGGAACCTATTGAAGAAAATATAGCCATTTGTAAAAAATATTTAGAAAGAATGTCTAAGGTTGGAATGACACTAGAAATTGAATTAGGTATTACTGGTGGTGAAGAAGATGGAGTTGATAATACTGATGTAGATGATTCAAAATTATACACTCAGCCTGAAGAAGTTGCCTATGCATACGAAGAGTTAATTCAAGTTAGTGATAAGTTCACAATTGCTGCTGCTTTTGGAAACGTTCATGGTGTTTATAAACCAGGAAATGTTAAGTTGACTCCTAAAATTCTAAAAAACTCTCAAGATTTTATTTCTAAAAAATTCAATTTAGAACATAACTATATTGATTTTGTTTTTCATGGTGGTTCAGGATCATCTATTGAAGAAATAAGAGAAGGTATTAGCTATGGCGTAATTAAAATGAATATAGATACCGATTTACAATATGCTTACATGACTGGAATAAGAGAATATTTTAATGAAAAATCACTATATCTAAAAGCACAGATTGGTAATCCTGAAGGGGAAGATGTTCCAAATAAGAAATTTTATGACCCAAGAAAGTGGGTTAGAGAAGCTGAATTGTCTTTTGTAGAAAGATTAAAACAAGCTTTCAAAGATTTAAATAATGTTAACACTCTTTAAAAAAATAATATGAGTAATAATGAAACTGATAACCCTTGGTTTAAAAGAAGAGACAAAGGAATTGTAACTCCAACTACTGATAAAAAAGAATCTCCAGATGGTTTTTGGTATAAAACCCCAACCGGTGACGTTATACAAATGTCTGAACTTGAAGAAAATTTCTATGTCACTCCTAAAGAAGGGTTTCATGTAAGAATAGGCTCAAAAGAGTATTTTGACATTATTTTTGATAATAAAAAATGTGAATTTATTGCAGATGATCTAAAACCCAAAGATGTTTTAAAGTTTGAGGATAAGAAAAAGTATTCAGATAGAATTGTAGCTACACAGAAAAAAACAGGATTAGATGATGCTATGAGAGCCGCTTTTGGTGAAACATCTGGTAAAAAAATTGTCATTGCATGTATGGATTTCTCATTTATTGGTGGTTCAATGGGTAATGTAATGGGTGAAAAGATTTCTAGAGCAATTGATGTTGCAATTGAAAAGAAATGTCCATTTCTTTTAATATCTAAATCTGGTGGTGCTAGAATGATGGAAGCTGCTATTTCATTGATGCAGATGGCTAAAGTTTCTGCTAAATTAACTCAACTTTCTTCCCATAATCTTCCATATATTTCTTATTTAACTGATCCAACTACAGGAGGTGTAACTGCATCTTTTGCTATGTTAGGAGATATCAATATTGCTGAACCCGGTGCGCTAATTGGATTTGCTGGGCCAAGGGTAATTAAAGAAACAATTGGAAGAGATTTACCGGAGGGTTTTCAGAAAAGTGAATTTTTGTTAGAAAAGGGATTTTTAGACTTCATTATAGATAGAAGAACCATAAAAGAGAAACTAGCCCAAATCATTTATTTGTTCAACAATTAAATGATTTACGGTTTTTAGTTCTAGGTTTATTAGATGAAAAACACACGTATTACTTTAATTCTATTACTTATACTCATCACAATTTTTGCTCATTCTCAATCAAGAAAAACAGACAGTTTACTGATACATAATAATTTTTTTCAAAATCAACAAGCCTCTTTATCATTGCTTTCTGGCTGGTCTGTAGCTAATTTATCAATTAGCCCCTACGCTACAAATAATCTTTTTAATCCTAAAACACTAAATGATCATTTCCATCAGATGAACTTTATGTTTAATGTTGTTAATGGAGCTATTGCTGGATTTGCTCATTATGAAGTGAACAGGAGAAGTAAATTATCCTGGACTCTTTCTGATATTGAACAACAGCGAAGAAAAGCTACAAAGAGTATTAAAATCAATATGGGCTTAGATTTATCTTATATAATAGGTGGTTTTATTCTAAATAATTTAAGTACACAAAACAAAAATAATACTAATCAATTTAAAGGATATGGAAATTCCTTAATTCTTCAAGGTGCCTATCTTTTTATTTATGACGCTATTTTCTTGAGAAAAATCAGTTAAACAATAATTAATATTTTACTTCTATTTTATTTTTTTAACTTTGAATTACAAAGTACAATGTTAAAATTATAATTAATGGATAATACCAAAACCAAAGATGATCTTTCTTCCATCAAAGCTATGATGGAAAAATCAAGTAAGTTTTCAAGTCTGTCTGGAATGTCAATTTTGTTGACTGGACTATTTGCAATTATTGGTGCAACATTTGTTTTTTTTGATATTGGTTTTTCTGTAAGCGAGGTTGAAATATCTTATAGTCAATTGATTTCAAAAAAAGGAAACCCCGAAGATTTATTTCTAAAAATTAAATTATTAGTTATTATAGCCTCTGTTATTTTACTGGTTTCGTTAGTGATTTTATATTTCTCAGCTAAATCTAAATCTTCCAAAGAGGGCATAAGTTTATTCAATCCAACTTTTATAAGAACATTAAAGTCATTATTTATTCCTTTATTTTCCGGAGGTATATTTTCATTATTTTTAATTCATCATCAGCTTTATGGTTTAGTGGCTCCAGCTACTTTAATATTTTACGGTTTAGGTTTGGTCAATGCAAGTAAGCACAGTTATGAGGAATTAGAAAAATTGGGATATGTAGAGTTAATACTCGGAATTACAGCTTCATACTTTATGGGAATGGGTTTGCTTTTTTGGATGATTGGCTTTGGTTTAGGGCATGTTATTTTCGGTTTATATCTACACACTAAATATGATAGAAAATAAATGAAGGGTTTTGATCAGTTAAATAAAGCCTTTGATTCAAGAGTTAGACTAGGTTTAATGTCAATTCTTACAGTAAATAGTTGGGTTAGCTATAGAGATATTAAAAATTTATTGGAGGTTACTGATGGAAATTTAGCAAGTCACATTCAAGCTTTAGAAAAAATTTCTTTTCTAGAAATTAAAAAACAATTTATTGGAAAAAAGCCTTTAACCACTTATAAGGTAACCAAAACAGGCAAAAAAGCGTTTGAAGAACATATAAATGGCCTAGAAAAATTACTCTTGAAATGAATTTGATATTTATTTATTTTGTTCCTTTGAGCAAATTCATTTTCTTAGCATAAAATAAACAACATGAAAATTAAATCTTTTAAAATATTAAATGTAGCTTTTGTTCTTACTTTGTTTGCTTGTTCATCTCAACAAACAGAAAACGAAACAGCTTCTGATCCAGTTAATGAAGAACCTACTGTAGTTAGTGAAGAAATGGCTGAAGATAATGGTGTTTTTTACCAAGTTCCCACCCCTAATGAATTGTTTGCAGTTTTAAAAAATTCCAATACTCCTTACAATAAAGATATTTTAAATAGTATTGATAACATTGGAAATTACACTTCCAAAGGTATGAAGGCACTAAACTTTGGAGTTTATGCTGCTGATCTTGCTTATGTTTCTAGTTTAGGTCAAATTGAAGATGCATCAAAAATATTTGAAACCATAAGAACTTTATCAAAAGAACTTGAAATTGAAAACGCTTTGGATGAAGTGATATATAAAAGAATTCAATCTAACTTGGAAAATTCAAATGCGGACTCTCTATTCTATTTGTCTAATGATGTTTATTATAATGCTTACTCTTATTTAGATCAAAACGAAAGAAGCGATGTTCTTGGAATGATTGTTATTGGTGGTTGGATTGAAGGTCTAGATATAATTTTAAATCTTGGACCCTATGAAGAAGGTTCTGAGGTTGTTCAGAGAATAGCTGATCAAAAATTAACATTAGAAAATTTATTAGTTTTTACATCAAGGATTCAAGATGAAGACCTAAATCAAGTTATTTCTGAATTGGCAGCAATTGAAGAAGTTTTTAATGATGTATCTTCAATGGATGATAATGAATCCGCATTGACTACAACTACTGGTGAAGACGGTGTGGCTGTTTTTGGAGGTGGAAATTCAATTTCTATTTCTGAAGCACAATTTGAGCAGCTTAAAACTATTGTTGATGAAATTAGAACTTCAATTGTTGAGGGAGCATTATAAAATTAAAAAAATCTAAAATGAGTAAAATTAAATTTATAAGAGTTGTTATATTATTGTTAATAATACCAATGCTTTCTTTTGGCCAAAATCAAGGTGAATGTTACAATACAGTTTCTTTTTGTCCCGTAGGTAAAAGAATGGGATTTACTAAAAATATGCAAAGCTTTAGTGGCGCATTTGAGATGGGAGATACTTCAGTAGTTACAATTGTTGTTTATAAGGGTATGGAGTACAGAATCTCTTTGTGTTCCCCTTCACATCAAGAATTAGAAGGTCAGTTTCAGTTTAAAATTTCTGAAAAAGTAACTAAAGGTGTTTGGAAAGAAGAAACTAAAATATCTTATGAGCCAGTTTTAGATGATGATGGTTATGACACTGGAGATTCAACTCAGAAACTAGATGTGATTAAAAAAAGAGTATACGAAACCGAAGAAGTTGTTAGATATGATAATGCTGATGATGAAATGAGTCAAGATTTTATTTTTCAATCTAATCAAACTAGAAAGCTTAGTATTAAAGTATATGTTCCAGATGAGGGCGCTGGTGAAATGTCTTCAGGCCTCTCTGGAAGTAACTATGCCTGTATTGGTTTATTGATTGAACATCAACCCGGAATAGTTACTGGATTTAACAGATAAATTTAAAACCCTCTTAGAGGGTTTTTTTTTAATGAAAAATTTAATTACATCTAAGAAATTTGCAATTATACTTTCCCATAAAGGTCCTGATGGTGATTCTTTGGGTTCTTCTCTAGCTTTATCTGAATATTTAAACAAAATAAACATTTCAAATAAAGTAATTATTCCTGATGACTTTCCAGAAAATTATAATTGGTTAAATGGAATAGATCAAGTTGAAGTTGCTTCAAAAAATATTTCTAAAGTTGAAGAATATTTTAAAACTTCAGATTTAATATTTTGTTTGGATTTCAATCATAGAAGTAGAGTAGGACCTTTACTATCTCCATTACTAAGTGAAATTGATGATTCTAAAACAATTGTTGTTATTGATCATCATACTTATCCCGAGAACTTTGGAGATCATGAACTAATTGATCCAGATGCTTCTTCAACTTCTGAACTAGTTTATAGATTTATTGAAAATAATGATGACTTAGATTTAGTTGATGAAAAAATTGCGGAACCTATTTATTTAGGAATTATTTCTGATACTGGCTCTTTTAAGTATTCTTCTGTTTCATCCTCAACACATAAAGTTGCTTCCCACTTAATTTCAATTGGATTAGACCACACAAAAATTCACAATAATATTTATGATCAAAATGAAATATCTAAAATTAATTTATTGGGTTATGCTCTTCAGAAAATTAAAGTTGACTCTTCCTCTAAAATAGCTTATCTGGCACTTTCACAAAAAGAGTTAGAGAAATTTAACTTTAAAAAAGGGGATACTGAGGGTTTTGTTAATTATTGTCTGTCCTTAAAGAGTGTTGAGGTCGCAGCATTTTTAAGAGAAGATTCTAATATGATTAAGATATCTTTCAGATCAAAAGGTAAGATTAAAGTAAATGATTTTTCTAGGTTATATTATAATGGTGGTGGTCATCAAAATGCAGCTGGAGGTGCAGTTCATGGAACAGATATTGAAATGGTATTGAAAGATTTGTTAATTAACTTCAAATCATTTTGCTCAGATTAATATTTTTAAATTTCTTAATTCTTTTGATTTTTTCTTGTGAAAATCAATCTAATCCCATTGTTGTTAAAGACAGAACCCCCCAAAAGCTTGATAAAAAGCTTTCAATTAAATTAAATTCTCAATGGGTAAAAGACGAAGCATTTAGAATAGAACAATATTGTGTTAGACAGGGTTGGAAGACAAAATCAACCAAATCAGGACTAAAATATATTATTATTGAAGATGTGCATGATAATAATTCTCCAAAAGCAGGTGATCAGGTGATAATCTCTTACGATGTTAGATTAATGAATCCTGAAAAAACTAGTTGTTACCACTCTGATTCTAATGGATTAGCAAAATTCACTATTGATCAATCTACTGTGGAAAGTGGACTTCACGAGGTAGTAACTTATTTAAATAAAGGGGATAGTGCAATTGTAATTCTTCCTCACTATTTAGCCCATGGAATAACTGGTGATTCTCAAAAAATCCCTCCTCTATCTTCAGTTTTATACTATATTAAAATTATTGATGTCCTTAATTAGAAATATTTTAATATTTGTTTTATTAATTTCAATTTCTTGCAAAAGAACTAGCGGAGGAAGAATTGTTACAAAAAGTGGTATTGAAATTCATTTTCATGAATTATCAGGCTCGACTAAAAAAGTTTTTAAAAGTAGTTTTATAAATGTCGATAT
>MDTC01034637.1_pt1 | contig 14471 bp, 14 predicted proteins | sample 811181 | NCBI WGS metagenome assembly MDTC01 (sample SAMN05326644, study PRJNA326480) | marine metagenome | isolation source: seawater | place: Pacific Ocean: North | collected 2011 | reverse complement strand
GTTCACCCGTTCTAGCTGCCTAAAAACCTTAACTTGGAACTTTTGTGAGTACTGTTATTGAAGAAAATACCGAGCGGAAGGCGGGGAAAAAATATCGTATCATTGTTCGTTCAGCAGATGAAGCTGTCCGAGTCATTCAGCGTAAGCTTGGTCCTGAAGCTCGTGTAATCTCTGTGCGACAAGTCGGTGGTCAAGGCTTGGCCAAATTTATTTCCTCTCCGAAATTAGAGGTTATAGCTGAAATTCCTCCTGAGGGGGAAGAACTGGAGAGCGAGGTACTTGATACTTCAGAAAGCCTTTCCGCAAACGAGGTCGATTTGGTTGCTGAATCACAGGCTACGGATATTGTCACTCCCGATCTGGGACTGCCCGAAGAACCATCTTCTTTATCCGAAGAGGATTTGAACGATTCCGACGTAATGCGTTTGCTCGGTCGAGCTGGTTTCGACCCTGCTCTGCTTTCTGACCTTCGTACTTGGGCTCAATGGAATGAGTTGAAGAAAATGCCGCTGGCGGATGCTCTTAAGGAAATTACAGTTGGGCTCAGCGACCGCTATCGTGCTTTGGATAATCAAGGGACTTCTAATCGAATCGCATTGATTGGACCTCCTGGCGTCGGAAAGACAACCACCCTTTGCAAATTCATCGCTCACGAAGTTTTCATCAACAAGAATGTTCCTCATGTCCTAAAGGTCGAGAATGGTGTGCCTAACCCGGATGATGCCCTCCGGATTTTTTGTGAAGTCGTTGGGGTGACGCTTTTTCGGGAACCCACGAATATTCCTCAGGTTAGCGATGAAAGTCCGCTTTATTTGGATTTCCCAGGCATATCTCTTAGCCATCGGGATGACTGGACACAGACTCGAGAAACCCTCGATTTACTTGATGTCGAAACCCGTGTCCTCGTTGTCAACGCAGCTTATGACCGAGCAGTCATTGATCAAGTTATTCGGCTTTCTTCTCTTCTCGGGGCTACCCATTTGGCCCTCACTCATTTCGATGAACTATCCAATTCGACTAAACTTTGGCCTCTCGTTTTACGTAGTGGTTTAAGCCCGCTTTGTGTTTGTCACGGGCAAAATGTCACGGGAGACTTTTCGACAAATGTCTTAAATCAACTTATCGCTCGTACTTTCCCCGAGCAACTCTATGCTCGAGGAATAAGTCGGCGTTCCTCTTAATAAATGAACAACGATGCTCGCTTCTTTTTTTGTCTCTGCGGATTTGCTGGATTCGTACTATTCTTTTCGTTGGGATGGATCCTTACCGGTAATGCATTCGATGCTCTTTTGAGAGGTAGCATTGGATGTCTTGTGCTCGGCGTTGGAGGGCGGATTCTTCTTGGTACTGTTTTGCGTTCCTTAGTTGCAAGCACTTCTACCCTTGGAGAGGAGCAGGGACAGAATCCTGCCATTGATGGTAACAATATACCGCCGGAGATTTTTAAAAGTAATCCGACACCCGAGGCGCTCGCTGTGCAAGCCTCTGCACAAGCTACAACTGAGGCTGCTGCTGGCGTTGAACCCGGAGTGGACACTTCCGCCTAGTTCTGACTGCTCATGAGTCTCCCTGCAAAAGTCGCCAAAATCTCCACAAGAGGAATCAGTGTCTCGTCTGAGGATCGCCTTCGAGAAGCTGCTCGTTTGTACAAGCGCACTATGGGTGACGAGAAAGAGCGAGAGAAACTAATTGAAAACTATCTACCTCTGGTCAAATCGATCGTCTCACGCATGCGGCACCACTTTCCGGATACCGTTGAATCCGAAGACTTGTACGGTATTGGTGCCAAGGCACTAGTTCTAGCAGTCAACCAATTCGACCCGTCAAAGGGGCGTTCCTTTGGAAGTTATGCTGGCTTGCGGATCAAAGGATCTCTTCTTGATGAACTGCGCCGTATCGATTGCCTTCCTAGAGCCAACCGGGCTAAGGCTCGATCTCTACAGGCCACGATAGCAGAACTGGAGTCTAAATACCAAAGACCAGTCAGTGAGGACGAAGTTCGCGAAGAGCTAAAGGTTGACGTGAACGAATACCGGAAACTCCTGAAGGAGACTCAGCCAGTCACTTTCGTCCCCTTGGATGCCCCGATTGATTCGAATGCCAGTGATAGTGGTGCTCCAGGCACTCTATCCGATGTTCTCTCCGACCCTACTGAGACAGATGCTCTAGAACAAACGGAAAGCCGCGAGCGCGTTGCTCTATTGAGGGATCGTATAAGGGAATTGCCTGATCAACAGAAGAAAATTCTTGCTCTATATTATTATGAGGAGATGAAGCTGGCTGAAATTGCACAAATCTTTGGCTTGACCGAAGGGCGAATCAGCCAGATTCTATCGCATACTATTATTTCCCTTCGAAGTCATTTCCGAACTCTTTCTCAAATCAACATCAAGATTTAACCATGCTACTTATAGTTGGTATTATAATCGTATTCGCGTCCTGCCTTGGCGGTTTCATGATGGCGGGGGGAGCTCCTATGATGCTCGTTCACCTTGGCGAGATTGTTATTATCTGCGGTATAGGCTTGGGCATTGTCGTTGTTTCTAGTCCCAAATCCGTACTTGTCGGTCTATCCGTCGACATAAAAAAAGCCTTCAAGGGAGGCATATCCAATAAGGGAAAGTTCATTGATTTGCTGGTCTTGCTTTACGAACTCTTTATGCTTGGCCGACGCAAGGGGACTCCAGCCCTTGATGAACATGTAAGTGATCCTCAAAATAGCTCCATTTTCACTAAATACCCCTCCTTTCTCACTGATGCTCGCTTAGTCGAGTTTCTCTGCAATTCATTGCGCCCAATAGTGGATGGACGGTGTAAACCTGCCGAGATCGGGGGCATCCTTAAATCGGAGCTCCATAGTCGCGAAGATGAGGCAAGCCGTTCCGTCAAGGCGATCGAGATGCTTGCCGATGCACTTCCGGGAGTTGGTATCGTGGCAGCGGTTCTCGGAATTATTAATACCATGTCTAATTTAGAGGATCCGCAAGCCGTCGGGGGCAAAGTTGCTGCAGCGCTTAGTGGAACTTTCTTGGGTATTTTCCTAGCTTATGGCATTGGGATACCATTGGCCAAACTTGTACAACTAAATCAACAAGATGAATTCTTGTACTTTCGTATCGTGGAGCGTTCCGTTACTGGATTTGCTACTGGACTTTCTCCCATTATGGCGGTTGAAATCGGTCGTCGGTCGCTTGGTTCCGCAATGCAACCTTCAGCCGACGAATTAGAGGAGATGTGCAAGGAAGCCGCCAAGGGCGTTTAATTTATAACTTGTTTGGCGCGGATCAGTAAATGAAGCAATTTACCTTTTTTCTCAAACGTCGATCCGGAAGTCATGGAGGGGCGTGGAAGGTCGCCTATGCTGATTTCGTAACGGGGATGATGTCTCTGTTTCTTGTTCTTTGGATTCTTTCGCAGGATGAGGAGGTAATTATTGCGACAACTCGCTTTTTCAGAGATCCTTACATGGCCGGTGTACCCAAATCAACTCCCGTCGAACAGAAAGATGCTAGACCGGGTAGCATGGTTGATCAAATTGTAGGTCGTTCAGACACCACAATGCGCAACACTGATGAAACCTCGAATATCGATGTTGATATCCTTCATCGGATAGCAAAGGACTGGTACGCTACGCTTAAGCAGCATGAGCTAGATGATGAAATCATTCAAATCGAAGTCGCTAATGAACGGATTCATGTGACTATTTTTCATGGCGATGATAAACCCCTCTTTGAACAGTCTTCTCCTAAGTTAACCTCATTTGGACGCAAAGTTGTTAATCAAATGGCTTGGTTATTGGATCGACATTTGCTTATTTCTCGAGTCGATTCCCATACTAATCATCTTCCCGATGGAAGGGCAGGGCAACTTGCCAATTTAATACTAAATCCTTCCGCCTCTCCCGTAAACCAATACAGCAAACTGTCTGATTTTGATCAGGCTAAACTGGCAGAGTGGAAAATGTCCCTGGATCAGGCTTACGAGGTTTTGAATCATTTGACTTACTCTACGGCACCGATAGGGGGAAATAGCGATCTTTTGGCCAAAATGGAGGGATTGAAAGGGCACGGTTCCACTTTGCCCAATAAACGGTTCCCGAACCGTCCCGATAAGAACAGGCGTGTTGAATTGAGTCTTGTTGTCGACAAGAGTAAGGAAAGCCTTGCTCAATACCCAAAACTCTAGTTGGAACAGAACTTGCTTTTCGTCTGATTGTGGAAAATTATCTTACAGGAAGATCGGATTCGGGGCATCCCGCACTAGAGGATGAGGGCATTGGTTCCTTTCGTTCTTACCTAGATCAAGAATCTGTGTCTCCTGAGGATTCTACCCATGATCAACTATCTGTTGAATCTGCCGCTATTCCGAGAGAATCTGCACTTCTTTACGAGGAGGACGGTGGACCAAAAGTGGAAGTGGTTTCAATTGACGGTCGCCCAGTTCAGATAGTGGTTCATCTCGAGAGTGGTCGTATACTCGAATTGAACTGCGAATATTGATTCTTTTGTCTCTTTCGGCGACCGATTCGGTATGCTGGAAGTGAAGAATCTTTCATCTTTCGCAAAAATTCCTTCGGTTCTCTTGTCTCTAGTTTCCATTCCGTCATAAGCCGGCACGAAGTTTGCTCTACGTGAGGACGTGAATCTTGCACTTTATGAAAATGCCTCCGCCCTTAGAGGGTTAGAACAGTACCAAAACGTAATCGCAAACAACATTGCTGCTAGCCATGTTGCTGGTTTTAAGAAGGTGGCGGTCAGTTTCGAGGCGGTTGATGGTGGTGAAATTGCTCGGAGTACTCACGATCGGCTGAGGAACGAAATGCCCGGATCCTTTCCGGTCATGAAGAATCAGGTCGATTTTGAGGAAGGTGAACTTCGCCAATCGAACAATCCCATGGACATGGCGCTCAGGGGAGAAGGCTTTTTCGGATTGCTCAACTCAAATGGCGATGTTGCCTACACTAGAGATGGGCAATTCTATTTGAATGCCGATGGCATTATGGTCAACAGCATGGGTCACGAGTTCGCTGGAAACGGTGGTAATAACATTCAAACCGTGCCAGGAGGTGGAGATCCGACAATCGATAAGGAAGGCCAGGTCTTTCAAAATGGCCAGCTTCTCGGTCAAGTAGGAGTTTTCGTTTTTGACGATCCGCTCATGCAACTCCGAAAAGTAGGAGGTGGCTTTGTCGCAAAGGATCCTGAGGTCGAGCCCAATGCTGCAGATCCCGCTGATTTTACAATTATGCAAGGCTATGTTGAAAACAGCAACGTTTCAGCCATTCAGGAAATGATCGGGCTCATTGAAGTGTCTCGAGCTCATGAAGCGAATCAGAAGATGATTCAGCACTTCGACCAGAACATTGGCAAGGCCATCGGCACTCTTGGAGCCACTTCTTAACTTGTTATTTTTCTTAACTTTTTAACCGTATCGCGAAACCGAACAAACCGAGGCTACCATGAATCTTTCCCTTTATTCCGGCTCTACGGGCATGCAAGCCCAGCAACTTAACCTGAATGTCATCTCGAACAACATAGCTAATGTAAACACCACGGGCTACAAGAAGAACAAAATCGAGTTTCAGGATTTATTGTATCAGAACCCTCGACAAGCAGGTGGTCAAACAGGTGCGGGCAATGTTATTCCCACCGGTGTTGAAATGGGTAATGGAACCAAGGTCGTTGCTACTCCGAAAGTCTTCACTCAGGGGACTCTTACGCAAACCAGCGAGAAGTTGGATGTAGCCATTGATGGCGTAGGTTTTTTTCAAGTTGAAAGGCCCGATGGCACCGAATCCTACACTAGAGATGGAGCTTTCAAGGTCGGACCCGATGGGCAATTGACCACTGCCGACGCTCTTCCTCTTGCCGCAGGAATTCAGATTGATCCCGAGGTGACTAATGCTTTTGTGTCACCTACCGGAGAAGTTTCCGTACAGACTGCTGATGGTGAACAGATTATCGGTCAAATCGAGCTCGTTCGTTTCCCTAATCCAGCCGGACTTAAGGCGATGGGTGGCAATCTGTTTATAGAGACCGAGGCGAGTGGCCCACCTGAAATCGGTGCGCCGGGAGAGAACGGTTTCGGCGTTCTGCAACAAGGTTACCTTGAGATGTCTAACGTTAATGTAGTCGAGGAAATGGTAAATATGATCATTGCCCAACGTGCCTACGAGATCAATTCCAAGTCCATTCAGACTTCCGATGAGATGCTTGGCCGAGTTAACCAACTGAAACGCTAAATGCGAATAGTAAGCATACTTTTAGCGAGTTTTTCTCTTTCTGCACTATTGCAGGCTGATGTTACTCGTATGCTCCCACCGCTTGACTTGGGTGTATTGGTGCCTGTTCAAACGGTAGTTACTCGATCAGGCTTTATTTCTTCCGGTCCATCCATTCCCAGTTCCTATACCGCATCTATTTCCAAGGAGAAGGGATTAGTTTCTTTGGATGCGGAGTTATTGGAGAAAAAAATGGCTTCCGTGCTTTCGCATCGCTACCAAGCGCCCGGACTTGTTCTTGCTCGACTTTCTCGTGAGTGGAAACCTTTTGATGTTCCGGTAGATTGGGAATTCAAATTCCAGCAATCCATTCCCGATGAATTATCAGCCAACGCGTTTGTGCGTTTTTCAATTTCGTCCGACGGTCACGAATTCGGGGAGTGGGGGTATCCTGTCAAATGTTCCCAGATGGTAGATGTAGCAGTTGCTAAAGTGCCTCTGAATAGAGGGAACTTGATCACCCCTGATCTTTTTTCTTCTAGTGCCATGGATGCTCTTGGGTCGGGAGCCAACTGCGTGCTGTCCGACGCTCGCTTGAATGGTTATCAAGTGGCTTCTAACCTCAAACCCGGAACTGTTCTGAAATGGAATCACCTTTCGAAGGTTACACTCGTACGCAAAGGGCAAGTCGTGAATGTTTTTGCTTCTGGAAAAGGCATTTTCGTTGAAATGAAAGGCCAAGCGATGGAGGACGGTGTAGAGGGTTCTTTTGTTCGTGTTAAGAATATTTCTTCCAACCGTGAATTCCAAGCTAAAGTTTTAAATGAAAACAGTGTCAAAGTATACTTCTAGTATTTCAGGTATTCTTTTTGGGGTCTTCTTTCTTTTGCCCCTAGTCGATTTATGCGCTGCTTCCCTTTGGTTGAAGAGTACCAATCGTGGCAAAGGATTGTATGTTGACAAACGTGCACTTGCCGTGGGCGATTTACTTACCATAGACGTAAGTGAGAGCGCATCCCTCGCTGCCTCTCAAAACACAACTCGAAACCGACAAGCTCAGGTCGAAAACGCAGTAAAGCAGTTTCTTTTTGCTCAAAGTAAAATGGGTACGCACAACGGCGGTTTGCCCGGCACTCAAATCGAAACCAAAAACAGCTCCAAGGGTGGTGGTTCAATTGCGAATACGCAAAATCTGCAGGGAAAGGTGAGCGTTGTGGTGATCGATATGTTACCGAATGGCGTTCTTGTAGTAGAAGGGGCTAGAATGGTCACCTTTTCCGGTGAGAGTTACTACGCCGTATTGAAGGGATTAGTTCGGAAAGAAGATATCGGATTCGGCTTTCGGGAAGGATTACGCTACCGAAATGTGGTTTCTTCTCAGTATATTGCTGAAGCCCAAATTGAATTTGTTGCCAAGGGTAGTTTAAATGATGCTCAGAAGGAATCTTGGTATCAACGTCTCTCAGGTATTCTTAACCCCTTCTGAGCTAATTTAAAATGAACCGTTTCAATCTCTCTTTGTTCACTTTTGTCTACCTCTCATGCGTGAGTGTATTCCTTCACGGAGCTCGTATTCAGGATCTGACTCAGGTCAAGGGTGCTCGTTCCAACCAGCTTTTTGGCTACGGAGTGGTAACGGGTTTGGCTGGGCAGGGTGACTCACGGATCGAGTATACTGAGTTGGGTATCTTAAATGCCCTTGAACGTCTGGGTATCCGAGCCGACAAGGCAGACAAGTCCCGTAACATCGCCGCAGTGATGGTGACTGCCGATATAGGTCCCTTTGCAAAGGAAGGCTCAAAGATAGACGTAACCGTGGCTTCGATTGGTAATGCCGACTCTTTACAGGGAGGCATTCTTTTGCAAACCCCTCTTTTTGGAGCAGATGATAAAGTTTATGCCGTTGCCCAAGGAGCAGTTTCGATCGGTGGTCTTTCGGCAGGAGGGGCAGGAGGAGCAAATGTGCAAGTTAATCATCCAACTGTGGGACTTGTGACTAGCGGAGCTCTTGTCGAACAAGAGATCGAAAGTCGGGTCATCGGAAATGGAAACTCAATAGAAATGATTTTACGCTCTCCCGACGCCATGACCGCCGTGAAAATTGCGGGAGCCGTAAATAAATATTATCCTGGCACCGCCCTTGCCGTTGACGCAGGTTCCGTGAACATAAAGATTCCAGCATCGTTTCGTGGTCAAACAACCAATTTTATCGCTGCGATCGGAGAAATTGACGCACGTCCGAACATTGCGGCCAAGGTGATCATCAACGAACGCACCGGCACCATCGTGGCAACCGAGAGCGTTAGGGTGTCCCCAGTTGCCGTTAGCAATAGCAACGTGACAATCTTCATCAATCCGACTACAGGCGTTAGCCAACCTTTGCCTTTCAGCTCTGGTGCGACTCAAGTGCTACAGGGAGCCAATGCCGAATTGGTTGAAGAAATCGGTCGATTTGAGACTTTGGATGAGTTGGATCCTCAAGGTGCTACCACGGTTAATAACCTTGCTACTGCACTTAACAAGCTAGGTCTTACTACTCGAGAAATGACTTCCATCCTTCAATCTATCAAGGCGGCCGGCGCTCTTCAGGCAGAGCTGATTATCAACTGATTTAAGTTACGATGACTGCAACTCCAGAATTATCCACCAGTCAGTATGTGGGGATGGATACCTCCATGCTCATGGAGATGGCGCATTCCCGACATGCGAGTGAAAAGCAAAAAGCGGCGGCTGTTTCCGGTCAATTTGAATCTATTCTGGTCAAGCAGTACCTCAAGCAGGCTCTTAAGCCTATGTTCAAGGGGATTTTCAACGAGAATGGTGGAGCTTCCGGAATGTATCGGCACATGTTTACTGATGCTATTGCTGAAGGCATAGCTCAGGGAGGAGGCTTTGGCATCTCCTCGATGCTCCAGATGCACTTGAACAAAAAAGTCGATGCCGAGGGCACTGAATTAATCAAAAATGAAAACGAGTCTGAAACTGAGAATGAGGAAACTGATGAACCCTCATCTTTTACGGAAAATAACTGATGGTTAATCTTACGCAAACGGACACTCCCGGAGTTGATTTTTCTTGGGAAGACCTTTTGAACCTTCTTCGCGACGAGTTGGGAGAATATGGTGGACTCATGGGCTTACTCAGTTCTCAGCAGGCTAGCATCTTGAATCGTGAACCTGAGAATTTGCTTGAGATCAACAAGTCCGTTCGCTCTCAAATGGAGTCGAACAACACCTTGCAGCAGCGGCGACGCGGTTATGTTCGTTCCTTGGCAACTGGCTATGGCAAGCCGGAAGACTCCAGTTTGTCTGAGCTACTGCCTTGTTTTCCCCTAGTAACTCAACCGATGTTCGAAAGTATAGTTGAGGAAATCAACAACTTAATATCCAGAATCCGTCGAAAATTAGACCAAAATCGACGTCTCATTTCTCGGCTAGGCGAAGTGACGGACCAGATACTTGCCGTTGCCGACCCTCGGTCGCACTCGAAAACTTATGATAAACGAGGTGACCTTTCTCGTTTCTCAACTGCTTACCGACCCACTCTCGAGGAGTCCGCTTGAACCTGGTAATCTTAAACCGTCTTTAATCTATGGCGCTCTTAGGAGAAATAGTTAAAAACACCCAAGCTCTTCAGTACCATGCTAAGAGCACAGAGATTGCGGGCAAAAATCTTAGTCATGTTAATGACGAGAACTATGCGAGGCAACGAATCGTTGCTCGAGATGGAGCAATGTACAAAGGTGTCGGTTCCCTTGGGAGCAGTGCTCTTGAAATGGGTGGGCTCGATCATGCTCGAAGTGAACTTTTAGATAGGCGAGTGGTGTCGGAAGTCGGAGAAACCTCTTCTTTGGATGCCCAAAAAGAAATTTTAGATTTGCTACAAGCAACACTTGGCGAACGAGTTACTCGCCAAGGGGTAAATGTTGGTCTGGACGATCAATCGGAGAGTGATCTTGCTCCAGGAAGTTTAACTCGGGCCTTAAATGATTTTTTTAATGCCTTTCAGGAACTCTCCGCATCTCCCGACGAACCGACCATTAGGCAGGAACTGTATCACAAGACCCAAACATTGGGTAAGCGTTTTAACGAAGCAGGCGAAAAATTTGAGTCAATTGAATCCGACTTAACTGCGACCGTAAAGCAGTCAGTGGTGCAGATTAATTCTATTTTGGAGAAATTGCATGAGGCGAATACTCAGATTCGACGATTCGAACTTCAAGGCAAGGGAAAGGCGACTACGTACCGCGATCGTCGTCAGCAATTGCTTGAAGATTTGTCCAGGCACATGGATTTCAAAGTTGAAGAAGATTTTGATCCGAACACGGGTCAAGCATCCGGTCTCTTGAATCTTTTTTCAACCACAGCAAAGGGAGAGAAGGTAAAGCTTCTTGATCCTAATGGTTCAAAGAGTTTAACCACAAATTGGGGGCAAGAATTTTCCGTTTCGGCACCTGCTGATTCAAGTGGTACTTCAGCTCAAGTTCGTGCCAAGATTGGCGTGGATGGTAAATTGGGGCGTGTCGAGGTTCTAGATGGCGGATCCAAGTATTCCGATCTTTCTGGCCCCATTTTAGTGGCCTTGGCTCCTCCCGCGAAAACCGTTTCTGCTGTAGCCGATCAAGCTCAGAACAACGCTGTAGCTGGATTAGCACAAGCTGAGAACGTTGCCGATGCTGCTCTTCAGGCTGGGCAACCTGTTGATAAAGGACCTGATTTAGGAGCCCAGACGGGAACTGCTGGTATTGTAGGGGATGGCGTTGGCGGAGTTCAAAATGCCGCAGCTACCTCTGCGAATCCTGTTGTCGCACCTTTCTCTTTGAAGGCGGGTGAAGTTTTTAATTATCAAGGCAGTTACTACCAATCTCTTGCTTCAACGGCTAAGGGTGACAACCTACTAGACGAGTCCAAGTTTATTAAAATTGAGACCATTCCGAACGGAAAAGTTCGGGAGTATTCTTGGAATTTGTCAGATCTTGAAAGTTTTTCCAAGGGCGAGCAGTTTTACCAGAACGGTAAACTTTACCAAACCACTGGTGGGATTTCCCCTGCAGTTGCGGAAAAAGGGGTATCGAACGGGTCAGGTGCTATTGTTAGTTCCCAAGGTTATGCAAAGGGCGATGTTTTCCAATATGGAGGCACTTACTACCAAGCTCTAGAGGCATTTGAAACAGGGCAACGTTTGCCAGAGGGAGGAACTATTGGGAACCAGAGCAATGGATTTGTTTCCCTCGGAACGCAACTTCCGTCTCTCTCAATGAATTCCACTCAACTTCAGGCTATTAACCCTTCCTCGGACCAAGCGATTGTTAAGGGCCAATATCTTTTAAGTAATAACAAGTATTTCGTTGCTCTGGAGGATTTTTCTACAGGAGGCGCTCCAAGTAATGTTTTCGCTCCTACTTCTGATAGTCGCCTTGAAGAGGTGATGACTTATGTTGACCAAACCGTTAAGACTACCGAAGGCATTATAACTTCTCTGGGGGCTAAGCAGGGAAACATTATTTACGACAAGTCCTCGAATTCCCATTTTCTCGTTAAGTCGAGTTTCCTAATTGAAACACCGGCTAAAGCACAAACTTTCAACCCAACCTCCACTCAATGGTCCGGGTATGTTCAGAAAATCTCTCCTCAATTGGTTGCCGGCAATAATTTAGAAGTTCTTCGCCGTTCGAGTAAAACTGCTTTTGATCCTAAGTCAGGAGAGGCTGTTGAGTTGAATCTGGGTTTAGCCGAGGCTATCGTTGAGAAGGGCGAAATTAAGGGTTTCACCATCATTAATCAAGGTAATGGCTACCCTCCTAGCGATGCCCTTTTCGCAGATGGCGAAGAGCTTGCTCTCAAATCAGGGGTCGTACATGGTTATCAGCATGTTAGGGCGAATGAAATGGAGACCTTTCGCCAGCATTTGAACAGTTTGGCGACTGATTTCGTGACCCAAGTAAATAAAGTTTATAATCCAGATGATGAACCAGGCGGTTATGTGTTTGGATTCGATGCTTTTCTTGGAAGACCGACCCAAGGTGTGAACAAAGTGATGGAGGAAGAGTATGGACTAATAGGAGCGGAAGGAGAAGGCGAATTCATTCTCTACCGTGACGAGGTCGATATGACTGTTCCTTATCCGGAGAAAGACACGTTCATGGTGACTTATGCCGCACCGATTTTTCCTGAAGAACTTGCTGGGACAGTTCCTTTTGTTCGTGGTTCTAGTGACGGCGAATCCATGCTCAATAATCCTGATTTCGTCAAGATCTATGGATCTGCACGAAGAATGAAGCATGTTACGATGGAAGCCGATCTTGGGTATCTTGGACCTGATGGCTCTCCCGGTACCGACGATGATGGCAGAATGATGATGCTCGGTTACGAAAAAATTCCCTTTCGTATGGAAGCAGGCGACAAATCTTTTGTATTTGGCGATAATTTCTCTTTCGATGCAGTTCCTGCAAATTCTTGGAACGTAGCGAAAAGTATGCGCGTTGACCAAGACTTTACTTTTGATACGATTAAAGTATCCGCTGATACAAGTGATGGTGCTAATGACATCGCTTTAGCTGTAGCTGAGTTGGGAAACAGAGATTTTACGGAGAAAGTTTCTACGCTGAATACTTCTATCGGTAATTCGTTGGCTGACGTGGGTGATAACCTTCAGCATCAGAATGCTGTGGAAAGGCTTCTTATCGATGAGCGCCAAGCGGTTAGTTCCGTGTCAATGGACGAGGAGGTCGCTGACTTGATGCGTTTTCAGCGATCTTTTCAAGCCTCCTCTCGCGTGCTCAAAACTTTGGATAGTATGCTCGAACTAGTGGTTATGGGACTTCTCCGTTAGTTGTAATTTTTTTCACTTCAATGAGAATTGCTAATCTCAGTACCACCCAAAATATAACCCGGACGATTCGGGAGATGGATCAAGAGCGTCTTAGGCTCGAAGCACAGGTTTCAAGTGGCCAAAAAATAACGCTGCCCGAAGATGATGGCATGCGCATGGGAAGGTTGATTGAATTGGATACTGAGAAAAGTGTCCTCACTCAGTATCAACGAAATGCCTCATATGCTACGGAGTACCTCAACTCCGGTCACTTGAACTTGGATAAATTGAGGGAAGTTACAGTTAGAGCTCAAGAGATTGCAAGAGTCTCGGGTTCTGGTCTTAGCGCCCCAGCCATGGAGACTTACGGTTTCGAGGTGGATCAACTTATCGAAGAAGCCCTTAACCGCATTAATGCTACTCACCGGAAAAAGTCTCTTTTCGCAGGTGTCGACTCCAAGCCAAATTTTGCGGCGTCAGATGTTAAAGTCGGTGATCGCTTTCAAAAAACGATATCTTTCAACGGGAATTACGTCGGTAAAAGTAATGCAGATGGTAAATATGAATTAAGTCAGGGTGACCAGCTTGTGGTAAATGCCAACGGTCATGAATATGTTCTGACTGCTTCAGTCTCCGGTTTGGCTACTGATGTAGCTTCCACTGCCTTAGCTTCTATCATTAATCAGGATGAAGGTGCGTTGAATGCAATTCCGCCAGTTACTACTTCCGACTACAACGTTTTTGTCAGGGGAAGCAAGACACCCGGACAGAGAGATCCAAATTTAAAAGTAATGGCGAAAACTTCCGATCAAGGAGATTTACTCTTGGTCGCTGGAGTCGGTCAAGACTTCAAAGCTTCCGGCCAATATATCACCGACTTCGATCCCAATTTTTACTTTCCGGAAGCAGTCAAGACCAAGCTGGACGCCGCCTCTGTAGATCAATTCGCGGGCAAGAAATACGACGAACTTACTTCTGGCGATAAAAAAACTATCGCCCAGAAGGTGTATGCAGGATCATGGGAAAGAGACCTTTTGCTTGGTTCCGTCAAGGTCGCCGGGACCAGCACTGCCGTTATGGCGACTCCCACGGATTGGAAAAGATTGTCGAGATATAATGAAGGAGACCTCGTCTATCAAGATGGTAGTGTTTGGCGTTCTCGAATGGGTTCGAATTGGAATCACAAACCCGGAGAGACTGACTCTAAAATTTGGGAGAAAGTTCCTAACGGTTACTCCGTCGATAGAGAAGACTGGAAACTAAGTGTTGTCGGGTCCGAACGGCGAGAGTACTGGCTTGCGCCCGACGGTAAGATGTTCGACTTGAAATCCGATGCGACCAGTCACACCCAACAAATCATATTGGATCAAGGGTACGTCACTTCATCTGCGCAGTTGCAGACAGAGACTCAAAGGCTCATTGAACAGATTACCTATGCCAT
>MDTC01028810.1_pt1 | contig 14471 bp, 14 predicted proteins | sample 811181 | NCBI WGS metagenome assembly MDTC01 (sample SAMN05326644, study PRJNA326480) | marine metagenome | isolation source: seawater | place: Pacific Ocean: North | collected 2011 | reverse complement strand
AAGCTGTCTAAAAATTCTTTATCTAATTCTTGAGCGCCTAAAGAGACCACCATCAAAGAAAGTAATATTAATTTTATTGTCTTCATTGTTAGCTATTTTCCCTATCTCTATTTGAATAGAAAGATTCTATTTCAGTCCAGGTATGGTAACACCTTTAATATTTTCTGTATGCTTTATTATAACACCTATTATATTGTTTACTTGGGTTTCTGTTATTGTTGAATCACCGGATTGAAATACAAACCTAAATCCAATTTTAATCTCTGCATTTTTTTCATTATAAAAATAATCAAAAATAAAAACTTCTTTTAATAATTTATCTTCGAATCCCATTATGTATTCTTTTAAAATTTCACAACTTGAATAATCTTTGATTGAAAAAGACAAATCTCTTTTAGAAAATGGCAAATCAGATATTGGAAAATACTGATTAAAGTTCTCTGGGGGTTTTGATTTGTGTTTATAGTTCAACATTTCATGAGAGAAACTATCGATATTAACCTCAGAAATAACTATTTCATTTTTTATCTTTGTGTTTAAAGTCTCTCTTTTAAGTACTTTAAAATTAAAGTCTTCATTTGGAAGCTCATCATTAAATTTATCAGTTAAGTATTTTATATTTATATTTTTTGAAAACTCCTCATGATTGTGGCCTACTCTTCCACTTGCAATTATTCCAAGCCTCCTAATTTTCTTAATTTTATTTTCTTTTATAGTGTAAATATCTGATATTTCAAACAACTTAATTGAGTCTTTTTGTCTTCTCTCATTAAAAGTTAAATTTTCTATCAAAGAATCAATAATATTTGTTCTCATATGTTCTTTATTTGAATCTAAAGGATTATCAATCTTTATGGAGTTTTCTGAACTGTTATTTACAAAAGGAGAATTAATGACCTCATAGAAGCCCTGATCTAACAGAAAAAATCTTAGCTTATTTTCAATATCGCTTTTGTTTGATATCTGAGCTTTTGGAATTGTTAACTCATCTGTTGAGATATTATCGTAACCTATTATCCTCGCAATCTCTTCAGCTAGATCATTTTGATTTTTTATATCACTTCTGAATGTAGGAATTGAAATCTGATCTTTACTTATATCAAAACCCAACTTGGTCAAATAATTTGAATATTGATCTTTATTAATGTTAGTACCTAGAATTTTGTTTATTTTATCTACGTTTACTGGAATTTCATGAATTTCGTTTTGCTCAAATACGTGAGAACAAACTGAAATATTTTTGATGTTAGTATGATCGCTTACTATCTTAATAAATCTTCTAATCACCATATCATGGCAATTTGGATCAACATATCTTTCGAACTTGTGAGATGCTTCTGATTGAATATCATACTTTAAAGATTTTCCCATAATTGCTTCAGGTTTAAAAAAGGCACATTCAACCAGAACAGACATGGTTTTAGATGAACAAGACGTATTTTTTCCTCCAACAACACCTGCAAGATTTATTACTTCATTATTTAGTAAAAAAACTGAATTCTTTTCTGTTAAATTAATTTTTTTGTCAAGCAACGTTTCAAATTCTTCGTTTGTATCTAATTCATTAAAAACTAGGTTCCCATTAACTTTGGTTGAATCATAACAATGAGTGGGTTGACCAGTTTCATAAGATAAATAATTAGAAATATCTGTAAAAAAATTATTCTTATTTAAATTTAAATCCTTAAAATAATTTTCTAAATATTCTGTATACTTATTCGGATTTTTATCTATTTCTAATTTAAGAAAAGTAATTTTAGGACATGCATCAGGAGATAAGTTCTCAAAATCTAATTGCAACTCTTCAATTTCGCCACTATATATCTCTTGATTTTTTTCTATAGTGTAAAAAACTGATAAATCCCTGAGCAGTCCATTTACTGAAAGACAATCACCTCTATTCGGAGTAAATTCAATATCAAACAAATTATCTTCAATTTCATGTTCATGTCCAAGTTGCAATAAACTTTCAGAAATCTCATTAATGCTTGGATTCTCTTCTATACGATTTACCAAATGACTGTATGCTATTTTCATTTAAATTGTTTTAAAAAATCTAAGTTTGACTTATAGAACTCTCTAATATCTTTAACTCCATGCTTTAGCATTGCTATTCTTTCAATACCAAGTCCAAAAGCTAAGCCACTATAGTGATTAGAATCTATGTCACAATTTTCAAGCACAATTGGATTTACCAGACCACATCCAAGGATTTCCAACCATTTTCCCTCTTTTGATAAAATATCTACTTCTGCAGATGGTTCTGTAAATGGAAAATAAGATGGCCTAAATCTTAATTCAATTTCTTCTCCAAATAACGAATATACAATTTTATAAATTAGATCTTTTAAATGTGCAAAACTTACATTTTCATCTATCAAAATACCCTCTATTTGATGAAACATTGGAAGGTGGGTTGCATCATCATCTTTTCTATATACTTTGCCCCCAGAAATAAAGGCTAATGGTGGTTTTTTTTCAAGCATTCCTCTTATTTGGACTGGAGACGTGTGTGTCCTTAAAAGATTTGATTTTTTTTCTACATAAAAAGTATCATGCATTTGTCTAGCTGGATGAGACTCTTTAATATTTAACATATCAAAATTAAATTTTTCAGTTTCAATTTCAGGGCCATCAATAATTTCAAAACCAAATGAAACCAAAAGGTTTAATATTGAATCCTTCATATGGTTAATTGGATGAATCGCCCCTGTGTCCCTTATTATTTCGGGAGCTAAAATGTCTTTATTGGATGACATTTTTGATTGACATTTTTAGCTTGTAGCAGTTTTTACAATCTTTTCAAAAGTTGCACTATCTTTGACGGCGATATCAGATAATATTTTTCTATCCAGAGTTATATTTTTTTTTGACATTGAATTAATTAGTATTGAATAAGATACTCCAAGTTCTCTTGCTCCAGCATTTATTCTAGATATCCAAAGATTCCTGAATGCTCTTTTTTTATTCTTTCTATCCCTAAATGCGTATTGTAGAGATTTAATATTGGATTGTTTTGCAGTTTTATATAACCTACTTCTGGCGCCATAGTGACCTTTAGTGGAACCTAGCACTTTTTTGTGTTTTGCTTTTGCTGTTACTGATTTAGTTGTTCTTGGCATAATTTATTTTCTTATTAAGCTTGAAGCCATTTTAAGCACAGTACCTGAAAGCTTGTTAAGACCCCTGTTATGTCTTTTTCTTTTTGTAGATTGTTTTGTAAGAATATGGTTTCTATTAGCATTTCTACTTTTAACAGATGAACCTGTTTTTTTAAATCGCTTTGCAGCTCCAGAATGTGTTTTTAATTTATATCCCATATTATTTGTTATTTTTTAATCTGCTTATTCTTTTTTAAAGGTGATAAAACCATCAACAATTGCCTTCCTTCCAATGAAGGCTCCTGATCAACTTGTGCAATTTCAGCCAATTCATCTCTGAGTTTATTCAAAAGATTAAGGCCCATTTCACTGTTAAGTATTTCTCTTCCTCTAAATCGGACGCTTATTTTAGTCTTATCTCCATCAAGAATAAAGCTTTTAATCTTTTTTAATTTTATATTATAGTCACCTACATCGGTTGTTGGTCTAAATTTAATCTCTTTTGTTGTATTTCTTTTAACTTTTACCTTAGATGAAGAAGAATTCTTTTTTTTATCGAAAAGATGTTTACCGTAATCCAAAAGTTTACATACTACAGGATTTGCATCCGATGGCGAAACCTGAACTAAATCTAATGATGCATTACTAGCAGCTTCTAAAGCATCAACTATAGGCACTATGCCCTGTTTTTCACCCAAATTATTTATAAGCATAACTTCACTTGCCTTGATCATATTATTTATAGGAGTGAGTTGTTTTTTGTGAGTAGTTATGATGAGAGCCTTTTTGAGTTAAGTTTGAAAGAAAAGCATAAATTGATTACTTGAGAACAAGTGCATTTAAGAAGATAACTATATGATTCATAATTATTTTTGGATTTTATACTAATTAACATATTACGCAAATACTTTATGCCTGCAAAAAACCGTGAATCCACTCATCATTTTGCAATTCATATGTTTCTCTTCTGTTCAGTCTTGAATCATGCCCTTCCCAGAATTCAAAATAGAAAGGTTCAAATGCATAACCGCCCCAATAATCTGGACATTCTGACAAATTGTTTTTTTGTAATGCAAGTTCGTAATTTTTTTGGAGAGTTTCATAGGAATCTATCGCAGAGGATTGTTTTGAAGAAATTGCCAAAGCATTTTTTTTCTTATCTCTTTTAACAAAATAAGCACTATTAAATTCTTTGCTAGTTTTTTCAATATAGGCTTTCATCCTAATTTGAGTATTTGTGCTACTCCAATAAATTAATGCCGTAATTTGTTTATGGGCACTAAATTCTAGAGATTTTGGAGATTTATAATTGGAAAAAAATATGAACTTATTTTCTTCAACAATTTTGAGATTAACATATCTTGCGTTTACCTCTTTTTTGGATGTTGAATATGATGCAATGCTAATTGCTTCTATATTTTTTTGATTAGCGTTAAGCGAGTCTTCATATTTTTTTTTAAAAACTAAATATGGAGGTTCTTTACTTAAGTTATTAAATTGAATCATCCAATTATCTGTTTCTAATAAGTCTTAATAAGCCTCCAACTCCATATTTTGGAGATGGATCAAAAAAATGAGCTAATAAAGTCAACCTATAGCTTGAACAGTCTAAAGAAACTGGAAAATTAGTATGTAATGTTGTATTACCTATAAAAAGCAAGGGTTGATAATCTCTGAAATTATCTATTTTCATTGGTCTATCTGAGGAAAATTTCTCCATTCCTTCCTTAGATGCATACTTTTTATAGTATGCCTTACCAATAAAATTAGTTATTTCATTTGATGGAAATTTTCTAGCATATGGAAAATATATAAGGTCACCAGCAGTTCCTTTCTCACCTGTTTCAGGAATTTTTATTGGTAAAACCATTGTAAAAATATGTGAATCGAAATGCGCTCTAAACATTTCTTTAGAATTTCCAGGTTCAACTTTTCTTGCAACGTGATATTGATTTGATAAGTCACCTTTGAAATTAAAAACTTCTTCTGCAATTTTGTGTAATTTTGGGGTTAAATATTTATGAACTTCGAAATCATCTAAAAACTTTTTATGGCTTAATCCTAATTCCTTGAATGTTAATGCTCCCATTTCATTTGAAATATCTGAAGCTAGGAAATCTAGATCAAAATTAGCTAAAGATGGGAGTTTTACATATCCAGTATCAAGAAGTTCTTCAAGCCTTGAGTCAATGTCTTCCCAATATTCTCTATTATTCATCTTACAATCTTATTTTTTAGAAATTTATATAATGAAAAGCTTATTCGTTAAAAGCAGTATAAATCAAGTATTGTCATAAGGATATTATATAATTGATGCTCAAATTATTTAACACCTAATATTTTCATCATTTCTTGATTGACACTTCTCACGTCAAATCTATTTTCAACAATTATTCTGCTACGCTTGCCCATATTTTTTATTTTTTCTTCATTTTTTATAAACCAGATCATTTTTTTAGCAAGCTCTGTAGAGGACCCAACAGGAACCATAAAGCCATTTTTACCCTCTTCTACTGTTTCTTTGCACCCAGATGCATTAGTGGTAATGATAGGTCTCCCCATTGACATTGCCTCTAATGTGCTTCTAGGTAAGCCCTCGTGATATGAAGGCAGTACATAAACATGACATTTTTTTATATATGGCCTGACATCATCAGTCGGTCCGTTATAGTTTACGTATTTTGACCAACTTTTAACTTCGTCAATTGAAATTGCATCTAAAGATTCATCTTCTGCACCAACAATGTCAAATTCAACATTAGGAAACTGATCTTTTACAACTTTTGCAGCAGAAGCATATTCTCTCAATCCCTTTTCACCAAGCAGACGAGCTACTAATAAAAAACTTATATCAGTATTGGGTGGTTCACTAAAGCTAAATTTTTTAATATCCACACCTGATCCGTTGACAATATGAGTTTTTGATTTAGGAACTATGCCTTTTTCTATAAAAATATTTCTATTATCAGGATTTTGAAAAATAACAGCTTCAGAATTTTTTAGAGCAATTTTATACAAGAATGAAACAAATTTTGTTAATAATTTTCTTTTAAAAGATTTACCTTGGAATGCAAAACCAAGACCAGTAATTAATGCAAAAAATGGAGTTTTTTTGATACTAGATGAAATTCCTCCCCAAATTACTAATTTAATTCCATGGGCAAGAACTAAATTTGGTTTTTGCTTTTTTAACAAGTTTAAGAGATTAATAAGTGTTCTTATGTCTCCAATTAAACTTAGGCCATGTCTTTTTAAATATATTGATTCATATTTAATACCTAATTTTTTCATGTGCATTATTGAATTTGAATCAAGTGCTGATGATGATGCTATTACTTCATGACCCTTTTTTTTAAAATCTTGTATTAAATCAGCTCTAAAATTCAATAAGTCATTGGGAACAGTTCCAAAAATTAATATTTTCATCTTTTATAAGTATTATTTTATTTCGCTTATCTTATAACCGACTGCAACCCAGTATGGCTTTGAATTAGAAAATTTAATATTTTCTAGGCCAGCATTCTCCATCATAATTTTAATTTCATCGCGAGTGAAACGCTGCTCAAGTCTAGTGCCAAAACGATCAAGGGCATCTGTTCTCATGGTATAGAAACTCAGATTCTTATATGAACTTAGTGGAAAATTACTAACATTTAAATTTAATTTTTCCATGTAAAATGAAGTTCGTGCTAAAGGAAAATATATAGCTACAGCAATAATTTGACTAAAAATATATCTTAGGCCATATGGCATTTTAGATATAATTTTTCTAAGCAAGTCTGAAATAGACCAAATAAACCTAAACCAAAATGGACGATTATCAAAACGATAATATAAATAAAGTAACAAAGGCGCACCTTTTTTTAATTTTTCCACGCATTGTTTAATACCCATTTCTGTATTTGGTACGTGATGCAACACACCGAGTGAATATCCAAAATCCATACTATTATTATCTATTGAGATATCATCGACTGTAGTACTTTGAAATTCACAATTATCAAAATTTGATAAGTTTTTTTTCGCAATATCCAGAGCGCTACTTGGGTCAATACAAATAAGCTTTTTAACTTTTGGTGCTACAGATTTGGCCCATCTTCCAGAGCCACAACCAAGATCAAAACCAACAGATTCTTTTGAGATATTTTCCCAAGGAAATACTGAGAAGTACTCATCAAATAGTAGTTTTTGTTCATCTTCTGGTAAATCTGATTGATCAAATCTAGACCATTCATCACCAAATCCTTCAACAGTATTTTTATCTTGATTTTTCATTTGTTTATTAGTTTCAGTTTATTATCGCTTAATTTAATTGATTGAGAAATAATATTTGCTTGTTGAACTACTTAACAGAATCAATATACCAACCTAATGCTTCATCCAGCCCTTCAGACAGTCTAAACTCTGGCTGATAGCCTAAAAGTTTTTTTGCCTTATCTATGCTTGCTTGAGAGTGCCTAACATCGCCAGGCCTAAAATCTCTATATATCGGCTCTTTTTTTTCAAGATTTGGAACTCTTCTTGAAAGGCTCTCTTCGATCATTTTATATAATGTATTTAGGCTTGTTTTATCATTCAACGCAATGTTATAAACTTGATCTGTAGCATCATCATTATCACTCAAAGCTGATAAAAGATTAGCCTGAACGGCATTATCAACATAACAGAAGTCTCTACTAGTTTCTCCATCTCCATTTATGAAAACATCCTCTTTGTTTAGAATTGATGCCACCCATTTTGGAATCACAGCTGCGTATGCACCATCAGGATCCTGTCTTTTACCAAAAATATTAAAATACCTTAAACCTATTGTCTTAAAGTCATAATTTCTAGCAAAAACACTAGCGTATAGCTCATTAACAAGTTTTGTTACTGCATATGGGCTTAATGGGTTACCTATATTGTCTTCAACTTTAGGAAGATCAGTGTTGTCGCCATATGAGGAACTTGATGCAGCATAAACAAATCTTCTTACATTTGCGTCTTTACTGGCTACAAGCATATTAATAAAACCATCTATATTTGCTTCGTTAGTGCCTATGGGATCGTCAATTGATCTAGGAACAGAACCTATAGCAGCCTGATGTAAAACATAATCAACACCATCACAAGCTTGCTTACAATTAGATATTGACTTTATATCTCCCTCGATGAACTTGAAATTAGCACTTATATTTTTACCACTTTCGTCACATGCATCTTGAATTGCCTCATCAATGTTATGCTTATAACCTGTTTCAAAACTATCTATACCAACTACTTTTTGATCTAGTGTAAGTAATTTTTCAAGTAAGTTTGAGCCAATAAAACCAGCAACTCCAGTAACTAACCAAGTTTTCTGATTATCTTTTAAGTATTTTTGTACTTGTTCGTATTTAGTCATTTACAGTCTTCCATCGACCTCATTAATATTTAAAAGATATTTAATATCATAAATTACGTGTTTATCTTTGCCAAAGGCCATTATTTCTTTATACGAAAAATCTTGGAATTGATCATGAGCAACTGCTAATACTATTGCATCATATTTATCTTTTTCAGGATACTCAATTAATTTCATGTTGTATTCATTTAACGCTTCATCTTTATCAACCCAAGGATCATAAACATCTATGCAGCATTTAAAACTTTTAAATTCATCAATCAAATCAACAACTTTTGTATTTCGAATATCTGGACAATTTTCTTTAAAAGCTAGTCCCATTACGAGAATATTCGCACCCTCAATATTTATACCTTTTTTTGACATTAACTTAGATACTTGATCTGCAACAAAAATACTCATGTTATCGTTAATTTTTCTTCCAGCTAAAATCATCTCAGGTTTATAACCTACTTCTAATGCTTTATGGGTGAGGTAATAAGGATCAACACCGATACAATGTCCACCAACAAGACCAGGACTAAAGGGTAAAAAATTCCATTTGGTTCCTGCTGCTTCAAGAACAGATTTTGTATCAATATTTAATTCATTAAAAATTAAAGATAACTCATTAATAAGTGCAATATTGACATCTCTTTGGGTATTCTCAATCACTTTAGCGGCTTCAGCCACCTTGATGCTGCTTGCCATAAATGTACCCTCAGTAATTATCTCCTGGTATAGTTCGTCAACTCTTTTTGCAATTTCTGGCGTCGATCCTGATGTTACTTTTTTAATCGTTGTGATTCGATGCTCTTTATCGCCAGGATTAATTCTTTCAGGAGAATATCCACAGTAAAATTCCTTATTAAAAATTAATCCAGACTTTTTTTGAAGAATTGGAACGCAAACCTCTTCAGTGGCTCCTGGGTACACGGTAGATTCATATATGACAATATCTCCTTTTTTAAGTATAGATCCAATTGCATTACTGGCTTCTTTAAGAGGAATTAAATCAGGTTCTTTGTTTTTGTTTATTGGTGTTGGTACAGTAATGATAAAAATTTTACATTCTTTTAAGTCCTCAAGATTATTTGAAAAACTCAAATTAATTGCATCTTTTAATTCATCAGTAGTAGTTTCAAGAGTTTTATCAACTCCCTTTTTTAACTCTTTTATTCTAGATTCATTTATATCAAATCCAATGACATTGCGAACACGACCAAACTCAACGGCAAGAGGCAGGCCAACATACCCCAAACCAACTATTGCTATTGGTATACCGCTATGTTGCATAATTTTTCCTCATTAATAAATTAATTATTCTCAAGCCAAGCTTGGAACATCAGAACATTCCATAATTGAAAACTCCAATTTCTATTACCATTTAAATGTTCTAACCATTTATCCCGGACAAATTCTACATTAAAAAACCCCTCTTGATGTAATCGTTTTTCATCTAAAAGTGATTCGGCCCAATCTTTTAATGGTCCGCGCAGCCATTCAGCCAAAGGCACACCAAATCCCATTTTAGGCCTCTCAATTAATTCTTTGGGTACATGTCTATAAAGGACCTCTCTTAATGCCCATTTACTTACTCCGTTTCGAATCTTAAATTCAATCGGCAAAGATGCTGAAAATTCAATTACATCCAAATCTAAAAATGGAATTCTAGTCTCAAGAGAAACTGACATTGCTGCTCTATCAACTTTAGTCAAAATATCAGTTGGTAAATAAGAAATTAAATCATAAGCCATCATGCTCTCAATTGAATTTAATTCTTCAAAACGAACAATGTCATCGTTAAGTTTTGATTTATATTCATTTGAGTTTTTAAGCCATTCAGATGGATTATAAATTTGAGAAACTAGTTTTAAGTGCAAATCACGAATAGATTCAGATGACAAAATATCCGCAGTTTTATGGATTTTATTTCCGATATTAGCAAAACTATTATTCAAGAAACCACCTAATAAGCTAGTCCATTTTTCCTCTGAGATACTAAGTATAGTTTTTGAAGCCAATTTCTTAATTATTGAAGGAGCTTTTAGAACGGTATTAATTGTTTTTTCACTGAATATGTAACGATTGTATCCTCCAAAGAGCTCATCACCTGCATCACCAGAAAGAGCAACAGTTACTTTCTGCTTAGCAAACTCTGAAACAAGAAATGTTGGTATTTGCGAGGAATCTGCAAAAGGCTCATCATATATATTTGGTAAATTAGGTATTACATCAAGTGCATCACTATCAGTAACATATTTATCATAGTGATCAGTGCCAATATGTTTGGCAACCATTGCTGCCTGCTTAGCCTCATCATAGTCTTTTGAGTTAAAACCAATCGTAAATGTGTTTACTTTTGAACTAGAACAAGACTGCATAAGAGCAACTATTGTGCTTGAATCCACTCCTCCAGACAAAAATGCTCCCAGAGGAACATCAGACTGCATTTGAGAAGAGACTGCATTTGACAAAAGATGTTCAAGTTTATCAACTGCTTCATTGGAAGTACCAATAAATTTATTTTTATTTCCCTTTTTATGTGCTTCTTCAATTGACCAAAAACTATATTTCTGAATTTGGTTTGATTTTGAATGAATTTTTACAATTTGTCCTGGCTCTAGCTTATATATTTTCTCATATATTGAATAAGGGGCGGGTATTGAATTGAATCTCAAAAACATAGCTAATGAGTTTCTGTCAATTTCATTATTAAATTTAGGAAACTGTTTAATTGATTTTAATTCAGATGCAAAAACAAACTGCTCATTAACCCATCCATAATAAAGTGGCTTTTCTCCAATTCTGTCGCAAGAAAGATATAAGTTTTTAGATCTTTTGTCCCATAATGCGATTGCGAACATTCCTTTTACTTTTGAAAGAGTGTTTTCTATTCCCCATTCTTCAATTGAAGCCAAAAGCGTTTCTGTATCAGAATGACCTAACCAATTTCTATTAGAAATTGATTCAAGTTCTGAGCGAAGATATTTATGATTATAAATTTCACCATTAAATATCAACACATAATTACCTGAAACGGAGTGCATTGGTTGATGACCAGCATCACTGAGGTCAAGTATTGATAGTCTGGTGTGTGCGAGACCTATTTGTTTAAAGTCTGTCCATACGCCATTGCTATCAGGCCCACGATGATTAATGGCTTGTGCCATCTTAGCTAAACATTCAGATGGATTTTTTGTTTCACCGATATACCCTGCAATACCACACATTTTAGTTATTTACCTTGAGTAAATTTTAAAAAAATAAATAATTCTCTGTAATTGTTTTTTACTGGAAACTTAGCTTCTGAATTTTGCAAATTTGACTCCAAATCTTAAGCCTTAGCGCCTTTATTTAAAATTAATTTACCATGTTTCAAATATAATTCATAAGCCATGCCAACTATTACAATGACAATGAAGGGGAATTTGTATCGAACTGCAGTACCAAAATTAAAAACAACTAATCCGTAAATACTTAATGCAGCAATCAAGTAGATAAACCATTTTAAAGCAATCTGTTTGTCAAACCTTGATGTTCTAATAAACATATAGCCCAAGAAAATAAATATGAAAATATTTTCAAAACTCTGAATAAATTGTAAAAAGCTATCAGCTTCCCACGGTAGTGGTTTCATTAAAAAATATGGAGCCGATTGAAGAGCAATAATTATAAAATCTTCTACGGTCCTCATATGAACATATGAACCTCTATAACCCCCATCTTCAATAAACATATTAAGTCTGCTGTAATCAAGTATCTCTATAATGGTCATCAAAAATGGAGTTATTGCTGCTATTACGATCAATAAAAATATATGTCTGTATCTATATATGATCGAATCACGAGAAAAATAAAGATGAGCTAGAAAAAAAACAATTATTAAGAAAAAGTTTTGAAACTTAATAAATAATAATGGTATTGAAATTATTATTGCCAACAATTTTTTGTTCTCTATAAACAAAATTACCGATAGAACCATAAATAGCATTACCAAAGTATCTCTAAGAGATAATGAGCTATATAGCAACAAACTTGGATAAAAAATTAGAAATAAAAGCGGCCATCCTCGCAAATTTTTAGATGCATAAAGCCATATGGTCAAAAGTGTAGCTATCAATCGATTAAAAAATCCAAGACTTTGAATTGTCTCGACATATGGCAATGGTATGAATGATAACATCCAACCAGATACTTCTACGGGGATGCTTTCTGCAAGATCATTAAAGCCAAAAGATCGTATATTTTGAACAAAATAATAATATTGCCATTGATCGGGCATATAACCAGGTGCAAAAAGAACATAATTTAAAAAGAATGGTGTGAAAGCAAGTACTCCTAAAAAAAAAGACAACCACATCGGAATATATCCAAATCTAAAGGAAACTAATATGACTATTAATATAGGTAATAAATTTGCAACATCGTATAAAAACATTTGCTAATTACTTCTCCATAGTTCCTTATATTTTTGTATCATTTTTTTTAGACTAAAATTTTCAATAATTCTTTCATGACAATCATCCTGTCTTTTTTGCCAAGAAATATTTCTTGACCTAAGCTCATCTTCAGCGTCAATAACAGCGTCAACAATTAATTTTGGATTTTTCGGTGGTATTATCCATCCTGTATTTTTTACGATTAATGAAGCATCTCCAACATCCGTGGTAATACATGGTGTACCACATGCCATTGATTCATTGAGAACATTTGGGAAAGCTTCTGATATTGATGAAAGTATAAACAAATCTATACCATTCATGACAGCAGGAATATCATTTCTCATACCAAGTAAATGAATACTGCTACTCAACCCCTTTTCCTCAATCTTAGTTACCAAATCATTGTTATCATTATCAAGATTCTTTCCTACAAGTACAGCAATAAATTTAAAATTTTGTTTATTTAAAATATCAAAAGCTTCTATGAGAGTAATCTGATCTTTAAGGGGGTCATAACTACCGACATGACCAATCACAAAAGTATCATCTGAGATTTTAAGCTCATTACGAAAATTAATACCCAAGTCAGTATTTCTATAAAATTTTTTAATATCATATCCATTTTGAATAACAACGCCTTTTGACTTACTAAATCCAATAGATTCTTGAGCAGATCTAGATTTTTCAGCACAGTAAATGATTTTTTTTGGAATAAAATGTGACAATAATGCATTAATTTTTAAAATAAAAATTGTAGGCCATTTCACCTTTCCATAAATAAGCACAGTGTGGTGGACACCCCAAAAAATATTTTTAATTCCAATTAATCTTGCTGTCAAACCTCCAATTAAGTCAGCATGAATCATCCAAGTTTGCACTATGTCTGGGTTGATTTTTTTGATAAGTCTATAGAGTTTGAGTACTCCTGAAATTTTTATCTTGCCATCTGGGAAATTTAAAGAAAATACAGGTATGTTTAATTTTATGAATGATGTTTCGAGATCTGGAGTATTAGATAATGAGATTATTATATGATTAAATTCCTTTTCATATTCACATAAATTACATAAAAGCGTTTCAGCACCCCCTTTTTTTAATCCTGTAATAATATGTAAAACTTGCATGAATTTGACCTGTTTAATAATTAAGTTTAAATACCAAGGATATTAAAGCCTTTTTAAAATCTTATTTAAAAGGAACAATATAAATTCTTTAAAATTTACTGGTTTTATTATATCAAATGCCTCATTTATATAAGGTACCGCATCTTTCCATTTAGATCTTTTTACTAAAAGTTTTTTTACTAGTGTTAGTCTGTTATCTTTTCTTCTTTGCTCAATTTCATTAATTGGTAATAATTTTTTATCGAAAGCATTATCAAGAAATTCTTCAACTCCATTAAAAGTTACATAAGGGTCAGACTTACTCCAAGAATTTTCCCGAATATGTTGAATAAATCCAACTCTATTAATACCACGAAACATTTTAATTTGTGCTATACGGAGAATTAAATCAAAATCTTCGTTAAATTTAAGAGACTCATTGTATCCCTCAACTGCCTTT
>MDTC01026515.1_pt1 | contig 14473 bp, 15 predicted proteins | sample 811181 | NCBI WGS metagenome assembly MDTC01 (sample SAMN05326644, study PRJNA326480) | marine metagenome | isolation source: seawater | place: Pacific Ocean: North | collected 2011 | reverse complement strand
TATTCAAAACCTTTGTTAACACCAGGACTTTTTTGAGCATAAGTAGATGTTTGGTAGATTGGCTGCATTACCGAATTAAATGCAGGATCAATTTTTTGTCCTCCATGAATTGTTTTGGTGTTGAATTTCATAATTCTAAAAATTAATATAGAGCATATTAGCTCTTAACAAAAGTATAGATTATCTTTAGAGAATTCAATAAATTTTATGGATAATAGAATCATAGCTCTTATAGCAGCTTTACTAGCGACCTCAATTTTTGGATTTAATCATACAATTGCTAAGGAGCTAATGCCTGATGTATTATCCCCGAATGCACTATTATACTGCAGAGTTCTAGGTGCTGCTGTTTGTTTTTGGATTATTTCATTATTTGTTAAAAAGGAGAAAATAGAAATTAGAGATTTTAAGTTAATTATAATATGTTCAATTTTTGGAATGGGTTTAAACATGATTACTGCTCTAAATGGTTTATATAATTCAACACCAATAAATAGTGCTATTATTACTACGCTTGCCCCGATTTTTATATTTATAATTTCAGTTTTTTTATTAAAAGAAAGAATCACAAAAATTAAATATTTGGGAGTATTTATAGGATTTATTGGAACATTAACTTTAATTCTTTTAAATGAAAAATCAATAGCAAATGCTCCCAATATAAACCTTGGTAATTTTTATCTTATAATTAATAGTATTTCATATGCACTGTATTTTGTTTTGGTCAAACCACTTACCAAAAAATATAATATGATAACTATAATGAAATGGCTATTTCTTTTTTCAATAATTATAAATATGCCTTTTGGATTATTGGAGTTTACAGAAATCAATTGGGCAGAAATTTCAAGAATTTCTTTGATCAAAATATCTTATGTAGTCTTTTGTACTACATTTTTGGTTTATTTGTTGAATTTATACGCCTTGAAAAATTTAAAAGCTTCAACGGTAGGCATGTTTATTTATCTCCAACCGGTAATAGGGATTTTATTTGCTATGTATCGTGGAGCTGATAAGCCAACATTTGAAGATATATGTTCTGTTCTTCTCGTTTTTACAGGAGTTTATTTAGTTTCTAAAAAAACTAACAAAGCAACTTAAAAATCTATTCATATATTTGCTTAATATATCATTAGAAATGATTAAGTCAATGACTGGCTATGCCAGTGAATCCTTCGTAATTAACACAACAAAATTTCTTGTTGAGATAAAGTCTGTTAATAGTAAAAATATAGATTTATCAATTAGAATTCCTCAATTTCTAAAGTCATTTGAAAATGATTTGAGAAAAGAATTATCTGTTAAACTTCATCGTGGTAAGATTGAGTTGAATGTCAGTACCGAAGGTAAATTAAGTAAGGAAGATGTAATTATTAATAAGGAGGTTATAGAGAGTTATATTATACAACTGCAAGAATTGAATATAAATCATAGCATTGGAATCTTGGATGGGGAGCCATCTGACTATCAATACCTAAAAATTGCTATGAACTTACCAAATGCATATACATCAAAATCTATAGAATTAAATAATACACAAAGTAAATCTCTATTGAATAAAATATATTCTCTCATAAGTAAAGTTGATACTTATAGAAAAAAAGAAGGCTTAGAAACCAAAAAGGATATTAAGGATAAAATTTCTAGAATTAAGAAATCACTAAATCAAATTAAAAAGATTGAAAAAGAAAGAATTTCAAAAAAAAGAAAAAAACTCTTCTCAGAACTTGATAAAATCAAGCTTGAAATTGATAATAATAGATTTGAGCAAGAAATGATTTATTATCTTGAAAAATATGATATAAATGAAGAAATAGTCAGGTTAAAAAGTAATATTTTAATGTTTGAAGATACCTTAGATTCAAATGAACCGGTTGGTAAAAAACTTGGATTTATTTGCCAAGAAATTGGTCGTGAAATAAATACAATTGGGTCAAAAGCAAATGATTCAAATCTTCAAAAGCATGTAATTGAAATGAAGGAAAATTTAGAGAAAATTAAAGAAAACATTTTAAATATTCTTTAATGAAAAAATCAAAATTTATAGTAATAGCAGCACCTTCAGGATCTGGAAAAACTACAATTGTACACAAACTGCTTAATGAGAAAAAATTAGGATTGTTTTTTTCAATTTCAGCAACATCTAGAAAGCCAAGAAAAAATGAAAAAGATGGTGAAAATTATTTTTTCATTTCTAAAAAGGAATTCATTAGGAGGATTAGTAATAATGAATTTGTTGAATGGGAGGAAGTCTATGAAGGAGTATTTTATGGTACTTTATTTTCAGAGCTTGAAAATGCAAAAGAAAAAAATTTAATCTTTGATATAGATGTTATAGGCGGTTTAAATATCAAGAGAAAGTTTAAGAATCAATCATTAACTATTTTCATAAAACCTCCAAGTTTAGCCGAACTTGAAATGAGACTTAAGAATAGGAATTCTGATACTGATTCAAATATTAAAATTAGAATTGATAAAGCTAAAGATGAAATGTTATTAGCTGATAAATTTGATCACATAGTTGAAAACGATATTCTTGAAAAGAGCTATAAAGAAGTTTTTAGAATAGTAAATAACTTCATCAATGAATAAAAAAAAAGTTGGTTTATTTTTTGGAACTTTTGACCCTATTCACAATGGTCACATAAAAATTGCAGAATATATTATTGAAGAAAAATTAAATGATGAAGTTTGGCTAGTAGTTACTCCTGAAAACCCTATCAAAAAAGACAGTAAAATATCTAAATTTATAGATAGGTTCAATATGGTTGATATTGCAACCCAAAAGTACAATAATATAATACCCAGTGACTTAGAGTTTAATCTTAAGAAGCCTAACTATACTATTGACACTTTGGGATATATTTCAGGTAAATTACCTGAAGTTGAATTTAGCTTAATCATTGGTGAGGACAATTATAAAATATTTGACACCTGGAAAGATTATAAAAAAATATTAAATAATTATAAAATATTTATTTATCCACGGAAGGGGACATTAAAAGAAACTCCTCACATTGTAGATGAAAATGCTATTTACATTGGTGGCCCTAGAATTGATCTTAGCTCTACTAATATCAGAAATATAGTCTCAAATAAATCTGAACCAAAAAATTTGATTTCGATTGAAGTTATGGATTATATAAATAAAAATAAATTATATCAATGAAAGAAACGAAATTAAAATTTGGAGTTATTGGAAGTGGAAGCTGGGGAACAGCATTAATAAAAATACTTTCCGAAAATAAGGATGTGATTAACTGGTATATAAGAAACAAAAAAAATATTGAATTCATCAAAAATAATTCTTTTAACCAAAATTATTTAAGTTCTGCAAAACTTGATCTCAAAAAATTAAATATATCATCAGAAATTGATGAAATAATAGAAAAGTCAGACGTAATTATTGTGGCTATTCCTTCAGAATTTGTTAACGGCGAAATAAAAAAAATCAAAGTTGACCTTTCAAATAAAATAATAATTTGTGCTTTGAAGGGTTTAGTTCCCGAAACAAATCTCTTATTTGGCGAACACATGCAAAAACACTTTAATGTTACTAAAGATAATTTTCTTGTTATTGGTGGACCTTGTCATGCTGAAGAAGTTGCATTAGAAAAATTATCATACCTGACAATCGGATCTTCAAACCTAAATTTATGTAAACTAATTTCAAAAAAATTTAAATGTAAGTACATAAATGTGAAAGCATCTGATGATGTAATCGGTATTGAGTATGCGAGTATGCTTAAAAATATATTTGCTTTAGCCGTTGGTATTTCAAACGGTTTAGGATATGGAGATAATTACCAAAGCGTTTTAGTTAGTAATTCAATTAAGGAAATGAAAAGGTTTATTTCTAAAAGACATAAAATAAAAAGGAATATAAACAATTCGGCATACTTAGGTGATTTATTGGTAACTGGCTATTCGTCATTTTCAAGAAATAGAATGTTTGGTAATATGATAGGAAAAGGCTATTCAATAAAGACTGCGCAAGAAAAAATGAAAATGGTTGCCGAGGGATATATTGCAACTAAAAAAGCATTTTTATTAAATCAAGATTCAAATAGAAAAACAAAAATTCCAATAATAAATGCAGTCTATAAAATTTTATACGAAAAAAGAAATCCTAAAGATGTGTTTAAAAAATTAAGTAATAAAATTTATTAAATTGAAGATTTAAACTGCTCAAGAAATCTAATGTCATTTTCGCTTAGCAATCTGATATCATCAATTTCATATAATAAAAGAGCAATTCTATCAATCCCAAGTCCAAAAGCAAATCCTGAATATTCATTTGAATCAATTTTACAATTTTCCAAAACATTTGGATCAACCATGCCACATCCCATTATTTCTAACCAACCAGTACCTTTTGTCATTTTATAATCTGTTTCGTTATTTAAGCCCCAATAAACATCCACTTCAGCACTTGGTTCAGTAAAAGGGAAATATGAAGGTCTTAATCTTATTTTTGATTTCCCAAATAATTGACTTGTAAAATATTCTAAAGTTTGTTTAAGGTCAGCAAAACTTACATCTTTGTCTATACAAAGCCCTTCAATTTGATGAAAAAAACAGTGAGATCTAGCAGAAATCGCCTCATTTCTATAAACACGCCCAGGCGAAATAGTTCTGATTGGAGGTTCATTTGTTTGCATATACCTCACTTGAACTGAGCTAGTATGAGTCCTTAACAAATAGTCTGGATTTTTTTCAATAAAGAATGTGTCCTGCATATCCCTTGCTGGATGATGTTCGGGGAGATTTAATGCACTAAAGTTATGCCAATCATCTTCGATTTCAGGACCTTCACTAACAGTAAACCCTATATTTGAGAAAATATCAATAATTCTATTTTTAACTATTGAAATGGGGTGTCGAGAACCTAATTCAATTATCTCACCTGGTCTCGTTAAATCATTAATTTTTGACTGATTAAAATCACCTAAAATATTATTTTTTGATTGATTAATTTTTTCTTGTGCAAAAGTTTTCAGCTTATTCAACAATTGTCCAATATCTTTTTTCTTATTATTATCTAATAATTTAAATTCTAAAAAATAAGAATTAAGCAAACCTTTTTTACCTAGATATTTTACTCTAAAAGCCTCAATCTCATCCGATGAGCTAGCTTTAAAAGCTTCAATTTCTTTTATATTTTTTAAAATCTTATCCTTCATTTTAATAAAATCAAATTTATGAAATCTTAATTAATATAAACTGATCAACAAAAATAGCTAATAAACACCTTTTTTAATTAATATACTTTATTCAACTACTTTTAATTCAGAATTCAATTAATTTTATTAGTTATATAAAGATGATAATAATTTATTAATTTAACACAAGGAAATAAATAAACATGATTTACCTTGATATCATATTCCTAGTTATAATTATTTGGGGGGCTTATAATGGTTTTTTAAATGGACTTGTAAAAGAACTTTCTGCTGTTCTTAGTTTAATATTTGGAATAGTTTTGGCAAAAAATTTATATCCGATTTTGGATGAGAAATTAAATGCTCTTACTGATTCAAAACTTATTTCAATCATCTCAGCTGTAATAATATTTATCTTAACAATTATAATTTTTAAAATAGGTGCAAAAATAGCTACTAAATTTATAAATTTTGTATATCTAGGTTTTATAAACAAGTTATTAGGATCAATTTTTGGAGGCATAAAATCGTTATTAATTTTATGTTTTCTGGTATTTATATTTTTAAAAATAAATACTAATATTCAAATTATAAACACAGATAATTTAGAAGAATCAACTATCTATGTTCAAATAAAAAAGATTAATAAAGTAATCCTTCAAAACTCTTACAACGAAAATGGTAGTGATGAATGATGTAAATTAATTAATAAACGTCCATTAGTAAATATATACCCAAAGGTGTATTCTACTTTTACTATATTTTTATCTTGATCTGTAAAAAAATAATTACCCATAACCAAAGCCCTATTTTCTTCTAAAATATATCCAGAATTTTCAAACCTTACATTTAGCCATGGTTTCATTGCGAAACCCATATCTTCAGAACAATATGAATTATCTCCTCCTATAAAATAAGACAATGCCATTTCAAACGTAGGCCTAAATTGTTCTTGACTAGCTTTGGTAGGTTTAAATAATACTTCACCATTTTTAAAATTATACATGTTATTTAAAAATGAAGATGTAAAGTCAACGCATTCTTGAATTTTATTTCTTAGAGAACCTATTTTAACAATACCATCCCCCCAATTTTTTTGAGCTAAATGAATTTGATTTTTTGTTATCATATAATTTTTATTTTATTTTTTTCAAGCCAACCAACTTGTCCATCAGACAGTCTAACTTTTATCCAATCATTAGTAAAGCTATCAATTACCTTAACTTTAGTACCCTGATACAAAATTAATAATATATCACTTCTGTCGTTAGGCTCAGAATTGATTTCAATTCTTTCATCAAAAATAATTGCATATCGATCAATATGATTCTTTTGATAAGAGTTAAAACTCATCATAATAAAACATATATTGGAAATGAATAATAATAAAAGTACACAGAAAGATAGTCTTTTGATTATTGTAGAATTAGAAAAGAAATATAGAGTAAATACAAAAAGAAATATAAATGAAGTAAGAATCGTTAAATAAGTCCAATCTTCAATATTCATAAAATTTGAAATTTGATCTAACTTTAGATCAATAAATGATTCTGGAACTTTTAAAATTTTATCAATTACAGAATTGTTAGCAATATTTAAATTATTAATTATATAACTATCATTAGGGTCTAGCCTTAAAGCCTTTTCATAGTGCAATATTGCATTAGGCATATCATTTATTTTATAATAACTGTTTCCTAAATTAAAATACAGTTCAGCAGAATGAAATCCAGAATTAAAAATTTCAGAGTATATTTCAATAGACTCCTTATATAAACCTTCATTGTATAAATTATTTGCATTCTGAAATTTTTGGTTAAGCAACTCTTCATTAATTTCTTTTTGAGCAAAGCAATTTAAACAAGATAGCAAAGCTGTTAGAGATATTAAGATATTTAATGTTTTGAATTTCATTTTTTAATTTTTTCTACTATTTGAATAAACAATTTTGCATTTTCATAATCCTGGCTCATTTCATTAACATCTAGAGGTGTATATCTAGCAAGTTGACAATTCTCGAAAAGATCAAATAATAACTTTATATCAGATTTTTCAATATTTAATTTGCTCAATTTTGATCTTATTTCATCAGTGTTAAAGTTTGAATTTTTTAATTTTAGTTTTGCCTTCAAATATGTAAATAATGCTTTCTCCATTAATTCGTAAAATTTATCTTTATTTCCGATATTATACTTTGATTGTTCTAAATATTTATTTGCAATTTTGACTGATTTATCCAAATTATCTGTTTTTCTGCCACTTAAATATTTTAACAGTCTTGCTACTACCACTATAATAACAATTAGGAGAATTGGAAGAAAAATTAAAATCCAGTAATTAACAGAATTAAATAATATTTTCTGATCGATTTTTGAAAAATTTGTTTTTGTTTTAAAAGATGAAAATTGATTTTTAGAAATAACATCAGAATTTATTTTTTCACTGTCATTATTTTCAGAAAGCATATCTGAATTAGCATTGTTTAAAAAATTTGAATCAATGTTAATCAAAATAGGATCAGAGTAAATTGTTTTATATTGTTCAGTACTTGGATTAAAAAACGAAAATTCGGTTTTTGGTATTTTATATTTCCCAGGTTTTGTGGGTACAATGGTAAACATATTAGAAATATTTCCACTCATTCCAATATTCTTTACAAAGATATCTGATGTCTTTTCTGGTTCATATACCTCTAGTGATCTTGGGAGGTTAATCACAGGATCATCAAATAAATTAAAATTACCTTGACCCAAAATTTTTAAATTTAACTGGAAAGCTTCTCCTAATATTAAATTATCTTTATTTGAACTAACCTCAAAGTTAAAATCACCTACTGCCCCAGAAAAATCTTGGGGTTGATTTAGTGTCGGCAAAGGTTTAACATTTATAGACATTCTTCCGGCTGAGACAGTTTTATTAACACTAGATGCAATACGCTGTCCAAAAAAATCTCTTCTATTAGAAGGTACTTGAACTAAAATATCTAGTGTATATGGCTCAATTTTTAAATTACCTGTCTTTTGTGGATATAGAACTGTTTGTTTAATGATAACATACCTATATGGTTGACCTTTAAAAGTTCCATTTTGAATCTTAGGTGTACCTAAATCAATATTATCACTCCAAAAATCTACATATCTTGGTGACTCTAATTCGTTATTAATTTCAATCTGAATATCTGGAGAAAAATATAATTTATAAGTGATTGATATAGCTTCATTTAAAAAAGGGTTTTTATTTGATACTTCGGCTATGAGGTGTACATTATTGTTGGCAATATAATTTGGGTCATTTGAATCAGTTGGCTGATCAACAGCAGATGTAATATTAATTTGAACCGGTAAAGTCTTATAAATTTCTCCGTCAACTTCAATGGAGGCCTGTCCGATTTCAAATATTCCTTTTTTAGTTGGAGATAAAAAATATGAATACGTTTTTGAATAACTTTTTTTACCATTTATCCATGAATAGTTTATGGATTGGCTAGGACCTTGTACAACCAAGAAATTATCAAAATTTGGTGGAATAAAATTATCCCCATCTTCATCAATTTTAAATTCTACTTTAACTCTTTCGTTAATTCCTAGAGTATTTTTACTTACCTTGGTTGTAAAGTTAACTTGAGTCAGAGCCGTGAAACTCATAAATAAAAAAATTATATTTAAATAGTAAAACCTTTTCATTACCAATCTTTTTCGGTCACCACTTTAGGGCCTTTTTCTTTATTTTCATTTACTTTAGCTTGCACCTTTTTTTCTGCCTTTTCCATAGCTTTTAGTAAATTATTTATTTGCTGAGAAGAAAGCTTAGGTTCTTGATTGCTTTTTTCTTTGGGTTTGTCTGAGGTATTCTTATCATCATCCTTATCCTTGTTCTCATCATCCTTATCATTATTCTCATCATCCTTATCCTTGTTCTCATCATCCTTATCATTATTCTCATCATCCTTATCCTTGTTCTCATCATCCTTATCCTTGTTCTCATCATCCTTATCCCTGTTCTCATCATCCTTATCATTATTCTCATCATCCTTATCATTATTCTCATCATCCTTATCATTATTTTGTTGATCATCTTCGCACTTTTTTGCTAAAGCCAGATTATACCTGGCTTCATCATCATCTGGTTTATTTCTAAGTGCATTCTTATAAGCTAAAACTGCTTCAGAACACATTTCTTTTTTCATGAAAGAATTTCCTAAATTATAATAAGATTGGTGTTTTTCATTTTTATTTTTTGCAAGATCAATCGATTCAATTTGACTGTTTATTGCTTCATCATAAAGCCCATTATTATAATACTTATTGGATAAATTATATATTGCTCTAATATCAGCTAAAGAATCATCTATTGCAATCCTAAAATTTTTTTCTGCTTTTTCAAAATCCTTATCTTTTTCGCCTTTATTGTAATATCTAGCATAATTTTCAGACTGAGTATAAGTGATAACACACCCAAAAAACAAAAAAAACAATGTGAATATTAAGTTATTTTTCATTGAATAAATTTAATTTTTTTAACCAAATTGTTTTGCTTTCAAGTATAAAAACGTCAATAAAAATAAAAATAAATCCTATTAAAATAAACCACTGAAATTTATCATCATACTCAGTGAACTTTTGGGTTTCTAATTCTTTTTTTTCTGTATCACTTAATGTATTTATTACTTTATCAACCACATCAGTTGTATTTTCTCCAGATATATACTCACCACCAGTTGCTTCTGCAATATTTTTTAAAAAATTATTATTTAGCTTTGTAATAACAACCTCATCATTTAAATCCTTTTTATATCTTAAAACAATGCCATTCTGTTTAATCGGTATGGGACCGCCCTTTTCTGTTCCTATTCCAATCGAATAAATTTTTATATTACTTTTTATCGCTGTATCAATTATTTCATCTGTAAAATTGTTGTGATCTTCTCCGTCTGAAAATAAAAATAATAATCTTTCCATTGATTCATCTTGATCAAAATAAGATGATGATAATTTTATAGCTTCATTAATTGCTGTACCTTGTGAGGACAACATATCAGTATCCATATTTTGTAAAAACATTTTTGCAGAAGAGTAATCTGATGTCATTGGTAATTGAGGGATAGCCTTTGCAGCATATGCTATTAATCCTACCCTGTCTCCGTCTAATCTATCAATTATTTTATTTACTAGTTGTTTTGACTTATTAATCCTATTTGGTGAAATATCTTCAGCTAACATGCTTTTAGAAACATCTACCGCAAATACTATATCTACTCCAAGTCTCTGAAATGTCTGAATTTTACTTCCAATTTTAGGATTTATCATGCCGATAATTAAAAATATTAAACCAGTAATAATCGTCAATATTTTAATAATTGGTTTTATTTCTGAAATATTAGGACTTAACTTTTTTAGGTTACTTTTAGTAAAGTATCTATTTTGAGTTTTAATTTTCCAAATTTTATTTTTTATAAATAATATTCCGATAATAAATACAGTTAAAATTAACCATAACCACAATATGTTATCTATTTCATACATTATATAAAGCTTCTAAGTAGTGTTAATTTTAAAATAATTTCTAAAAAAATCAAGAATATTGCTGGTAACAAAAAGTATCTGAAAAGTTCATTAACCGAATAATATTTTAACTCTTCGATTTCTGTTTTTTCTAATTTATCGATATCAGAATATATTTCTTGTAAACTTTCGTTATCTGTAGCTCTAAAATATTTACCTCCTGTCATCTCCGATACGTTAGTTAGCAAATTTTCATCAATTTCAACCTTTGCTTTCCCGTAAATAAATTTGCCATTTATATCTCGGCTAATTGGTGTATTTGCCATTCCGTTGGTGCCAATTCCAATTGAATAAATTTTAATTTCAAATTCTCTAGCTAACTCTGCAGCAGTAAGAGGATCAATAAAGCCTGCATTATTAACTCCATCCGTTAATAGAATTATAACTTTACTTTTTGCCCTACTATCCTTTAATCTATTTACAGAAATTGCCAATCCCATACCAATTGCTGTACCATCATCAATTACTTCGCTAAAATTTATTTCTTTTAACGATTTTAAAACAATATTTTTATCGGTAGTGAGTGGTGTTTTTGTATAGCTCTCACCTGCATATTCTACTAAACCTATTCTATCGGATACTCTATTATTAATAAATCTTTCTGCAACAATCTTTAGCGCATCTAATCTATTTGGCTTCAAATCTTGAGCTAACATACTTGATGAAACATCAATAGACATTATAATATCAATTCCACTGTTTAATTTTGCTCTAGTTGAAATATCTATAACTTGAGGTCGAGCCAAAGAGAAAATAATTAATATTAGAGAAATTATTCTTAGTATCCTTAGAAAGGATTTAAGTCTACTATAAAAATTGTTTGAACTTGGAAATGCTTTTGAATTAGAAAAACTGATTGAATTATTTATTTTATTCCTCTTAAAAAAATTCCATAATATAATCAATGGGATTACAGCCAATAAAACAAAATACTCAGGATTTAAAAATTCTAAATTCATTTTGTTTATTCTTTATTAGGTTCAATAGAGCTGATAATTCTTTCTGAAATTTCGCTTAGATACCTTTTGTCTTGATGAACTAAGAAAACTGTCTTAAATTCACTTTCGGTAAAAAAGCAGATAAATTTATATTCTCCCCACTTTTTAAACCTGCCATCTTCAATTTCAATTTTAAGAGGCCCATAAATTATTTGACCTTTTTGTTTATTTTTTGTTGTAAATTCCTCTAATTTTTCATCTGATTTTAACGAAAGAATATTTTTTTCTGTTATTAAAGGATCTAAAGAAAATTCAAGGAAATTTTGGTAAATATTATTATCAATTTTATTTTTCGATGAATAATTTGAAATATATAATTCAATGGATTTGTCTGAATTAGAATAATAAAATCTGGAATCTAGATTTATATTATCATATGGATAATTAATACTGTCATTTAATCTAATTAAAGCATCTGGTGTTTCAACAAAAATCCCTGTTAAACCACCATATTTAGATTTTACCCATTGCTTTTCTGTTAAGTTTAGGTTTTCGTTAAATGTTATTTTGTCAAACGTATAATGAAATCCATTAAGAAACCCTGATGTTAAAAAAAGTAATATTAATGACAATAAAAGAGATGATAAAACAATTACTATTCGCTTGGTAACTATTTTTTTAATTTTTTCTTTCTGATATTTTAAATCCCTAAGTCTTTCTTCTTCAGTTAATTTTGGTAATAAATCAGAAATTAAATTAATTTCTTTATCAAGAGAAATTAAATCTTTTTTTATCAGTTTTTTTTCAGGTAAGTATTTTGCAAATTTGACAAGATCTGCTCTGTTTAAAAGCTCCTCAATATTATTTATAGAATTTGTTGAAATAGGTAATATTTTAAGCTCTTTTATACTATTTAATTGAGAAATCAATTCTTTAGTAGTACTTTCTAATGATCTATCATAAACTTTTTTTTCTAGAAAATTTCTTAAAGCAAAAGATAGTTCAGAGTAGAAAAATTTTATTTGATTCTCAGATTTAGTATCAAGATTTTCTAACTCAATAATTCTTTTCTTAGCGATTTGAATCGGATTTAGTGAAGGCTTTATTTTGATTAAGGGATAGAAGAATTCGAAAATAGTTGAGCGGAAATAAAAAATAATAAATGTAAATATTATAAGAGACAATAATAACAATATAATGTAGGGGTATCTATTTTTAATTATTAATAGAAACAAGTCAAAATTAGAAATAGGCTCATATGATGGCTTAATTTCATATAAACCTTGCTTTAAGGTATCAACTTCGACTAAATTTACCGTAACTTTTTTAGAATTAGTTAAAAATATAGAATCGCCAATTTCAATTTTTATTTTTGGGATAATAAACTCTCCCTCATCAAATGATGTAATTCCATATGTTTTTGAAAATTTAAACCCATCTTCATTTGCTGTTGTGTCGATTTTTGTTTCACTAATTATTTCAAAGGGTACAAAGGATGTTGAGTCAGGAAAAACTATATTTTTCTCTTTGTCTAAATTAATATCTATTTTATAATAAAGTTCCTTTCCGATTAAAATTGAGTCATTATCGATATTTGTAATTACATTTTGTGAATTAATTGTATTACTTATGGTTAGAATAAAAGCAAAAAGGCAAATATTTAAAATATATCTCATCTGCTTTTAAAATATTTAAGTAGTTTCATTTGATAGTCATCATGAGTGCTGCACTCTATAATACCGGAACCTGATTTTTTAAAAAAATCAGCAAACTCTTTTTTCTTATAGTTATAATAATCAGCATATTTTTTTCGAAGACTTTTTGAGCCGGTATTAACCGTTAGCAATTCTCCTGTTTCATTATCGTTTATATCGATAACTCCCAAATTTGGTATGTTGTGCTCTGTTTTATCAAATATTCTAATTCCTGTTACATCATGTTTAGAAGAAAAAATTTTTAATGAATTAGAATAATCCTTTGAAATAAAATCAGAAATTATAAATGCAATAGATCTATTTTTTAAAATATTTGAAACGAATTTTAGTGGAATATTAATATCAGTTTTCGTTCTTAGTGGTTTGAACTCCAATAATTCTCTGATTATTCTTAATACATGAGATTTACCCTTTTTAGGTGGAACATATAATTCAACTATATTAGAAAACAAAATAAGCCCAACTTTATCATTATTTTTTGTTGCTGAAAATGCAAGAGTGGCTGCTAATTCAGTTACATAATCATTTTTAAATATCGAATCAGAACCATAAAAATTTGATCCTGAGACATCAATAATTAACATCATTGTTAACTCTCTTTCCTCTTCAAAAACTTTCACAAAAGCATCATCACTTCTTGCGGTTACATTCCAGTCAATTGCTCTTACATCATCTCCATATTGATATTGCTTTACTTCACTAAAAGCCATACCTCTTCCTTTAAATGCTGAATGATATTCTCCGCCAAAAATGTGGTCAGACAATCTTTTAGTCTTTATTTCAATTTTTCTAACCTTTTTTAATAATTCTTTAGTATCCATCTAAATACATATCTATGGGACTTCAATTTCATTTATAATCTTTCTAATAATATCAATTGAAGTCATATTTTCAGCTTCAGCTTCATAAGAAATCCCTATCCTGTGTTGTAAAACATCGTATACAACTGCACGAACATCATCAGGTATAACGAACCCTCTTCTGTTTATAAAAGCATAGCATTTAGCTGCTAGAGCAAGATTAATGCTTCCCCTTGGTGATGCTCCAAAAGAAATCAGAGGTTGTAAATCCGATAAATTATATTTTTCTGGATATCT
>MDTC01046940.1_pt1 | contig 14477 bp, 5 predicted proteins | sample 811181 | NCBI WGS metagenome assembly MDTC01 (sample SAMN05326644, study PRJNA326480) | marine metagenome | isolation source: seawater | place: Pacific Ocean: North | collected 2011 | reverse complement strand
ATTCATATACCTGAGAGGGATATCGATTCAGATTCGATAATTGCAATACTTGACAATCTTCCTCATGGTTGTCCAGATGGTAGTTACGATCCTAATTATGATGGTTCTTGTGTGACTACTGACATAGGTCATTACAGTACGAATCAGTTATATCATTCACAAATGCCATGTGACTTGGGCACATATCAACCAAATACCGGACAAGCCAGTTGTATTGAATCATCTCCAGGCTATTTTGTTGGTACTACAGGCTCCTCCTCTCAGCAGAATTGCCCATTAGGAACGTATCAACCGAATCACGCTCAGACTAGTTGCATTGATGCATCTCCTGGATATCATGTTAATCTGAATTCTACTGCTCAAATAATGTGCACTCCTGGGGCCTATCAACCAAATTCAGGCCAACAAAATTGCACACCCAGCTCACCTGGACATTATGTTCCAAGTCATGGCTCAATAACTGAGATCGGTTGTGCCCCTGGGTCGTATCAACCAAACTTTGGGGCTTCTGCATGTATTCAAGCAAGCTTAGGACATTATGTTGAGAATGGAAACGCTACATCCCAAGAAGATTGCAGCCCTGGAACTTACCAGCCTAACTATGGTTCAACATCTTGTATTGATGCTGAACCTGGTTATTGGGTGGAAGAAAATGGTGCTTCGCAGCCATCCTCGTGCCCATTAGGGACATATAGTCAATCTGTTGGAGCTATTGGAATAGAAACTTGCATCGCTGCAGACCCTGGACATTATGTTGATTCTATAGCGGCAACAACTCAATTGGGATGTCCGGCAGGGACTTATAATCCAAGTATTGGGGCGGTTTCATCTACTCATTGCATACTTTCCGATGCCGGCTACTTTGTACCCAGCGAAGGTCAAAGTCAGCAAACAATATGTTCGGCAGGTAGTTATCAACCACAAACAGGATCATCTGAATGCCTAGTTGCAAACCCTGGTACATGGTCGATGGAAGGCGCAGCATCTCCTTCCCCTTGTCCGGCTGGCTCTTATCAAGATGAGGCAGGACAACCCAATTGCCTACTTACAGACATAGGGCACTATACTTCCTCATCTGAATCCTCATCTCAGATTCCATGTTTAGCAGGTTCTTATCAATCTGGAACAGGTTCTACCAGTTGCATACTTTCCGATGCCGGCTACTTTGTACCCAGCGAGGGTCTAAGTGAGCCAACAATATGTTCGGCAGGTAGTTATCAACCACAAACAGGATCATCTGAATGCCTAGTTACAAACCCTGGTTCATATTCTTCGGAAGGCGCAACATCTCCTTCCCCTTGTTTGGCTGGCTCTTATCAAGGTGAGGCAGGACAATCAGGGTGTGCTTTAGCAGACTCAGGTCATTTCTCTAGCGCAATCAGTTCTACTGAACAGTTTGCCTGTGATATAGGGAAATATCAACCATTAACAGGACAAACATCATGCCTTTCTGCTGACAGAGGCCATTATGTTGACACTACTGCATCAAAGGATCAAATGCCTTGTTCAGCAGGTAGTTATCAACCATTAATGTCCTCTAATGAATGCATTCTTGCATCAGAAGATAATTTTGTTTCGACTTCAGGTATGGCTTCTCAGCAACCATGCCCAAATGGTGAATCTCAACCATTGATAGGACAAACATCATGTGTCTTAGATTCTGAAAGCTCAGCAATTTCTATGCCAGTTATAGCAGCCGCTGTAGGAGCAGTGGTTTTGATTGCAGCAGCAGTCTTACTTCGACCAGGCTCTGAACCCAAAGCAAGAAAGGGTGCTAAGAAAGTCAGAAAGGGTGCTAAGAAAGTCAGAAGAAAGAAAAAGCAGTAAACAGTTTTTCCAAGGAAGACTCAATATCGCTTTATTTGATATGTGATAACCTCATGGCAGAGCCATGCGAGACTATCCGGGCGGACGAGTTGATCTTCGTAGTGACACTGTTACCAAACCTACATCGCAGATGCGCACCTTGATGTCATCTGCAGAAGTTGGCGACGATGTTTTGGGAGATGACCCTAATGTCAATGAGTTGCAAGAACGCATTTCTGAAATTTTAGATAAAGAGGCAGCACTTTTTGTTCCATCTGGGACGATGTCGAATGCAATCGCTATAAGGGTACATACAGAGCCAGGAGACGAGATTATCGTTGAACGTTTTAGCCATATTTACGTCTATGAGGGAGGTGGATATGCTGCCCTTTCTGGCTGCTCAGTTGCATTAGTTCCTGGATTAAGAGGTATAATGGATCCAATAGAAGTCCGCAAGGCTATTCGAAAAGTTGACGGAAGCCTTGGACATTTTCCTAATGGCAAACTTGTTTGTGTTGAGAATACTTCTAATCGTGGAGGTGGAACTTATTATTCTCAAGCCGATTTAGATTCTATTGCAAAAATTGCTCATGAAAACGATTGTGCTGCTCATATGGATGGTGCAAGACTATTCAATGCCGCTATCGCATCATCAACAGATCCTGCTAGAATGGTAAGAGATTATGACTCAATTTCTATATGTTTATCCAAAGGTTTGGGGGCTCCAGTAGGTAGTTTATTAGTCGGTTCTCGTAGTTTTATCGATAAAGCACATCGTGTGCGAAAGATGTTTGGTGGAGGTATGAGACAGGCTGGAATTTTAGCTGCAGCAGGTCTTTATGCATTAGAAAATAATATTGAGCGCCTTCATGAAGACCATAAACGCGCTCAAGATTTAGCCAATGCAATAAATGAAATAGATACATTTTCAGTTGATTTAGACACAGTACAATCAAACATGGTTTACATTTCTTGTAAAGACGGTGAAGCAGAAAAGGTAGTCAAAAGTTTAGCTAAAGAAGGGGTTGACTTATTGACAATTAATGAATCCATAGTCAGAGCAGTAATACACTTACATATTACAGATGAAGACATCGAGAGAACTATTTCTGCATTTCAAAGTATGAGCAATTGACCCTCTACTTTTTGTGTTTTAACAAATGCCGATTTATTATGAAACCTATCCGTGCCGTTGTAGTCGTCCTTCTTATGCTGATGATTACACAACAATCTTTTGCTGAATCGGATGGAGTTAAAACATGGCATAATGTAGTATCCAATTCAACAGACACCGGAACTTTAGGAGGGGTTTCTATTTCTCTCTCTGAGAATGTCACTAGTAGTACCAATACAATGTCTGCTGAAGAATGGCCTCATTTAGTTGAAGTGTATACTGCGACGTGGTGTCTCAATTGTGTGCAAACGGAGGCTGTAACAAGTTCTCTAATCACACCTGATGATGAAAGCATAATGACAATACATTATCATCGTTTTATTACAGAACCTGAAGATCCTTTTGGTTCACAGAAAACTGATGATAGATGGATCGAAAGATATGGTCAATCGTCTCTTTTGGCGGGTTCTTTTGAACGTATTGCCCCCTCTAACGTATTTGATGGTGAAAGGCTTCATGTCGGTACGTCTTACAAATCCGATAATTTAACATCTGATTACCAAATATCTTTAGACCAACCTCCATCAATTGATATGTCCGATTTTTCTGCAACATTAAGTTGGTTTAATGAGTCAGGAATTGATAAATTTTCTTGGAATATATCCACACCTTCAATATCAGAATCTTATACAATAAGTCCGAAACTATTCTTTATTGAGGATGTTGGATATTTTCCTGAGGGAGCTAATGGAGAAGAGTATTATCATCATATTCTAAGAGATATTGTTGACCTTCCATCTCAAGAAGGAGAACTCTCAACAGATTATGATCTTGCCTATGATGGTGAAGATTTGAGCGTTGTTCTTGTTTTCGATTGGCATTATAACGGTGACGAAGAGGGTATGTTTGCTGCTTTACCATATCCTAGCGCTATAGTTTTCACTTCTTTTTTCGTTGCTGCTTTTTTCACTCGAAGAGATAATTAATAAAATTTCATAGTTCTGCATCGTTGGGTTCAATAACCCTCGTCGTTAGGGCGTATGTCCGAGGGTCTAAATTGCATAGTCTTGATATTCAAATAACCAATGAAGAAGTCTCTCCAGGAGCCTTTCCTCTATGGCTGTACAATCACATAATATCTGAGATTTCAGAACCCCTTCCTTATTCCAAAGGCGGTCCCTCGAAACTATTGATAATATATCCAAATAGTGAATCTAGGGACGAAACATTGTCTCGATTAAGTAAAGATGGTTTTGTTATTGATAGGAATCTGCATCATACTATTTCTTCTCTAATGATTTCTATTATGAATGATTATAGAATGCCAAAATTATTGGAGAAAACACCTTATCTTGATTTAATTATTCACGAAGAGTGTGTTGCAGAATCAGCAAAACTCGGTTTCCCTCTGATTAATCCTCTACCTACAATGTTCTGGGATCGTGGAAAAACAAAAGCTCTCCTTAAATTACATAAGTTTCTTTCATCAGAGTCTATCGATACTTCAAATTGGGAGGGTCCAGGAATACAGACGATAAATAAAGTTCTCAAATCTTTAGAAATCAAAATGAATTTTACCCATCCAGATTTTTTAGTTAATCGCCTTATCTATAATCTCAATGACTCAACACATCCTTTTTCATTGACCGATGTCGATGGTATAATCATGTTAAATCATTCACCAATAACTCCCAAAATTCATCTAGATTTTATGTCCGTTTTATCTCAACATTGTCCAATTCACCAATTAGCAAATTCCGGGAACTTCCGTAAAGGAGAACACGGTATGTTATTGTTCGATCAGTATCCGATAACAGAAGAATCTCAGTTACCTCTATGGGTTCCTAAGCACAAACCTGTGAACGAAATTACTCCTCAATTAAATAAGATGCGCAGAATATTAATTCAGGATGAGAATCAATCTTTTAGTGCGGCTTTGTCTTTTGCCAGTGAAGAACTATCTTCAAATCCTGATTCTCGAATAATAATTGTCGATCCTGCTTATCATAATAATATATCAGAGTGGAATGTAGGTTTGAAGAATCTAGGGATTCCAGTTAATCATGAATCTGTAAAAATCAGAAATCACCCCTTGGGATATTGGATAAATTTTTATTTGAATTTAGGTCATGATTCGGACTCTTTTTCTTTACTAAAACTTCGAGCTTTATCTCTCCAGGACTCAATTAATTTATTTCCTGATGTGGGAGAACACCCATTTTTTGACGATTTATCGCCTATTCCGGATATCGACACTCTCAATCGAGTATCTCTGGAGAACCATATCCTTGGTGGCCCTGGAGCATTAGAAAGATGGATAGTGAATTTATCCAGAACCTCCAAAGAAATCGACAAAGACCTCAAATCTTTAGAATTAGAAAGGATCAAGAAACAAGAACAGACATTATGGTGGCTTCTTTGCTTATCTCAATGGCTTTATCCCATTCTTAGTAATTATGATCAGCAAATTTTAGATCAAAACAAAGTACTTACTGGCTTCTTTTCTGAACAAATTCTTCCTTTACCCAACAGATTGGAAACAGGAGATGAATGGATGTTAGAAACTTTACAATTATCTCGAGAAAAATCTGGAATTGAAGAATTAGACGGGCAATCGGACTCTTCTGCAGGAGTAATACAAAGTATATTATTTGAACTTAATAGATTTAGAACAACTCAAAAATTAGTTAATCAGAAAAATACTTCCGAATGGGTTGAAGAGATTTGTAATTTAATGGATAATATTGAAACATATTCCTCTCCAAATAAAATCAGTAGCCGTTTAAGGATTTTATCAACTGAAAAGGTATTAGGCTGTACTTCTGAACTTATTATTTTGGCCAACATATCATCACAATCTTGGAATCTCAAAGTCCCCAAGATGACTTTTTTAGATGATGAAGAGAAAAATAAGTACAATCTTTTACGAGCTGATAGTCCAGTTAGGAATGCTAGACATTTACGTGAACATATTTTTTCTTGCGCGACTGAAGTTATTATTCTTGATCCAAGTGAGGACGAATCAACACCAGCCGCAGCTCCTATCAGCGAATGGATATTGGAAAATGATTGTACAGATATCTCTGAGACATTTGATTTAGAACAATCTATACTTCCTATTCCACGATTACTCCGCCAAAAAGATGGTAAATTATTAGAAAAAAGTGAATTACCAGTTCTCCCTCCAATCAATGCTGATGCAGTAACAATATCTTACGAAATCAATCTTCAGAGAGATCGCGAGAGTCGACAACCAAAGATGGCTACTGATGATGGCTACCTTTCTGATTTATCAAAAAGACAATTGTTTCAATTCCAGACTTCTTTGTTATGGAAGAATAAACCTAAGAAATTTCCAGAAGGCACACATTGGCCCCGTAAAAATTTGAGATGGCCTGTATATTCTGGTACTCAACAATGGAATGGAAAAGCTTTCATCACTCCAACAATTGATCCACGACCATTCAATCCAGAACCAACTGGAATATTGGTGACAGATAGAAGGAATGGTTATCAATTTGGAACAAAGTTAGAACCTATAATTTGGTCTCCTTCAAAGCTCTATGATTGGCTGATTTGCCCCCGTCAAGGTTGGTTAAAACATGGAATTAAAGCTGGAATAGAAGAATCATCTTTCGATGAAGGATTCGATAATAGAATACATGGTAATCTTTTTCATCAACTTCATCATAACTTATTATGCGAAGTTCTAGACTTCGAGATAGGTTCTGTCAGGGAGCTAAATATTGATTCTAATATACCTAAAAATCTCTCTAATTGTGGGCTCGATGATGAATTGCTTATGGAAAAAGTTCTGCATCATCTTGATAATCTTGCACCATGGTTAACTAGAACTGATTCTGAGTCAAAAAATAGACTCAGGATGCTGAGTGGCCTATCTACAATTGAATGGGAAAGCTGGATTTCAGACCCCAAACCAATTCCACTTACAGGCAGATTAGGTGAAATGATATTAGCTGAAAAATCCTCACTGATTAATTCTATACCAATTGCTATAGAATGGAAATTCGATAAAGTCAACTTAACTCTTCCAAAAGAACTTACAATACCCAGTGGCCAAAAATTACCCCCAATCAAAATAAAAGGATCCATAGATAGAGTAGATATTGTCCCTTTCATTGTTGATGATAAAAAAATATGGATTAATGAAAAGGGAGATGACACCACAGCTCCTTTAGAATTATATAATTCTGAATGGAAACCTCGCCGTTTAGTTATTATCAGAGATCTTAAGACATCTGAAAAAACCAAGCCAAATGATTTAATGAATCGTCATAAGAAGGGTGTACTACAAGAATTACAACTAGCATTATATGCTAGAGCATGGGAAGAGCAAAATCCAGGAGATTTAGTTGTTGGTGTGGGCATCTCAACTCTAGGTCAGAAAACAACTCATTTTGTTGAATTATCAAATACAGAATATATTCACAATCTTGAAAATATTGGTAAAGATACTAAAGTAACTCATACTAATTATCGTTTTATTAATGAAACTTCTGAACCTAAGAGTGACCCCTTCAGGGCATGGCTAGCCTCCCGAATATCCACTGCATTAAGTATTTCAAATAATTCACAGAACGGATATTTTCATCCGATACCACAAAAAAATTGTAAATATTGTAAAGTTCAGAAAATTTGTGATGTGAGAATGGAGGGTTTATTCTAATGTTTGAGAACTCAGAAAATGTAGAAAACACAGATACGAGTCACAATGTTGCTCAGCGTTTGGCTCTTAATATCGATTCTCATATAGTAGTCGATGCCGGTGCAGGAACAGGTAAAACACGAACTATAATTGATAGAGTAATTGAGCATTATTTATCAGCGGATCAGAGGGCAACAAGAATACTGCCGAGACCAGACCGCCCTCCAAAATTGGAAAGTGGTTTAATAGCATCAGAACCTAAAAATCGCATAGATATAGAGAAGCACAAAGGCTTACTCCCTAGTGAAGTTGTTTTACTGACATTTACTAATAAAGCAGCGGATGAACTCCGACATAAACTAAGGAAAAGATTGGTTAATTTGAGCCTAGGTTCTAAGCATGATGATGGGGAAAACAGAACTGATCCTAGGATATTAAGGGCAGGTTTAAGTGAACAATTTTTATACCTCTTAGATGATGCTCCTATTGGGACAATAGATTCATTTTTCAGCCAGCTAATAACTCCCTATATCGGAATATTAGGTAATTCTTTGAGTCATGAACAGATGACAGATTCTGAAAGGGTCATTTTGAAAGATACAGCATTGAATATTCTTTGGAGGCTTCCATCCTATCCTCTCAGCGTTGCTGTTGATGCCGGAATACATCCAGATAATGTAGAGCAATTGATAAATTCTCGAGATAGAATACAGCAATTCTATTCAAGTCGTAGTAGAGCAATGAATGTTGTCAGAAGCCTCTCTGCAAAATCCCTATTTTTAGACGAAGCAATATCCGATCTTACTGATAATGGAAAAACCATAAGTCCTGAAAGATTAAGAGACAAATTACTCTATTCTATAGATGAAGATGGGCTAAATGAATTCAATCATAATATTAGGAATATTATGGAAGATTATTGTGAATTAATTAAACAGAATATTACTGCATACGGTGGAGGTTGGGAATCGGAAACTAGAATATCTAGTTTAGATTATTTATCTCAAAATTTGCCTGCCGAAGGTGTTTGGAATAAATTAGTTTGGCTTAGCCATGTTATTCAATGTACTGCTTCTAGACCCTCAGTCATTAGTATGTTAGAAAAAAACGATGTAATACCTACATTTTTTGGTGGTAAGAAACATCCCAACTTACCAGATGAATCTGGACCTCGTGCTTGGCCTAGAGGAATTGAAAATGTAACTGATCTTAATCCAAATCTTACAAATTTCACTGATAAATTTCGCTCTTTATGGAACTCTTCAGAAGCCGATATTGTTTTACATTATACAAAAATTGTTATGTTATTAGAAGCCACTCCTCCTCCTTTTTCACCAAATAATTGGCTCCCAAGTTTTTCTCCAATAAATGATATTTTACCCAATCAGGCACCTCATGAAAGCAAGATAATCTATCGCTTTAACATAGAACAGGAAGCACAACATCTTGACGATCTAAGAATAGTTTCATCTGGATTTTTAAAGATCCTTAGTAAGTTGAAAAAGATAGACGAATTAAAAGACTATACAGATACCAGAGATTTAGTTCGAGACTTACTCCTTTCTCGATGCCCTGAGATATGTAGAGATTTTTACCATCAATCAATTATTGATGCTCTTGATAATTTCAATATATCGAAACCATGGAATGATGGACATATACACATGGCCTTTGAAGAATTAAATAAATTAGAAAACAGCCCAAAATTTGCTGGAGCATCGTTCCCTCATCTTCAGGAGATACGTAGAGACATTGAATATAGATTTGAATTATTAAAAAAGATTCGCCGAAGATATAGAGCCTTTGTAATAGACGAGGCTCAAGATAATTCCACTCTTCAATGGCAAATTTTATCAAGATTATGGGGGGAAAGATTGTTCAAAAAAGATGAGGTTGATGTTCCCGATACACCTTGGCAACCAACAATTTGTTATGTAGGTGATATTAAGCAAAGCATCTATGCTTTTAGACAGGCAGAAGTTGGAGGATTTAGACAATATTCTAATTACTTACGTGAAATAAATAAACACGAATTTACTAGTATCAAAATTCTAACTGAGAACCCGCCGTTAAGAAAGAAGAATAAAAGTAGAGATCCCCGTAATGCTAATCCATTTACAATTTCTCGAGCCAGTCAACATCTTGTTAAGGGAGGACAAAATCTCGATAATTGGGTTAAATTCGAGCATTATGATGAACAAGATCCTCCTTCTTCAGAAGAAATTCAACTTCGTCGAGAAGGCGTAATATCATTGAAGATAAATTATCGAACTGATGGAGGACTATTACAATTAATGAATAAATGGTGGGATGACATTTTTTCCTCTCGTCACCGTACGATTCCAAATGCTAATTTTTATGCTGATTCTCAAGTACTTTCTGCACACAATAGTCAGGGGGGGTCTCTAGAATGGCTTTGCCCTGTAGATTCAAAAGTATCTATAGATCCTCCTACAGATCTTAATCAATATATTGATCCATTCGATACACGTGCTTCTTCAAATCATGAGAAACAGGCTTTAATGATAGCTTTACGAATCAAGAGTCTAGTCGAGGGGAAACCCATTAGAGTCAAGGCAGGTTCTAATGATATACAATGGAACATTTTACCAATTTCAGATAAGGTTTCTCCTAATGAGATAATGGTTCTTCTACCAACTTACAATAGTATAAAGAATATTTTAATTGGTTATTTAGAAGACTTTGGAATTCCCGTACAGTCTGATAAAGATGATGATATTTTAAATCACCCTGCAGTCCATACATTGAATGGATTAATCCAATTCTTAGCACGGCCCTATGATCGTCACCATGCATCTTGGTTGGCTCGTTCTTGTTTAATCGGATTTAATGATGAGCAACTTGATAATTTTATTCGAGGAGCAGATGAGTCAGAGAATTTGCTTGAGCGTTTGGAACTCTTAACTATCAATATTCGGCAAAAGAATCTTGTCAGACGCTGGATTGAATTATCCAAGAAAGGTAGAGTTAACCAAATAATAGAAGATACAATAGACAATTCTGACTTACTTCTTACTTTCCCAGATGGCATTTCTGCTAAAAATATTGAACAATTCATTCTGCTAGGTAAATCTTTAGTTTCAGAAGTTGGTGGAGATATTATTGTAGTTGCAGACAGGTTAAGAGAACTTTCTGAAAGAGAGTCTTTATCCTTCGAATCACCTAAAGTTATTTCAGATAATTCTGTTAAGATTATGTCAATTCACAAATCTAAAGGACTAGAATCAAATGTTGTATTTCTTGTTAATATTTTTTCACAGGCACAAACTACAATTAATCAGGATTCTCGTTCGAGAGTAATGGTTAGCCCTGAGCTTTTTTCTGGCAACCCCAAGCCATGGGGTGACAAGGACATATTCGTTCCTGCATCATTGATACACACAAAACGCCTTTATCAGGCTAGGACTGATGCAGAAGCAAGAAGATTGTTTTATGTCGGTGCGACAAGGGCTAAAAACCGATTAATATTAGTTGGCTCACCTACGGGAACTGTTTGGAAAGAAATAGATGATGAAAACACCGATTCTATCTTGTCAGTGCCATGGAAGTATCAATCTCCAATACCTCAGTTAGGTCAAATGTGGTTAGAATCTTTACGTCAGTACTCATATAAATCTGGGAATAATAACTCGCCGTGGCATAGTGATTCCAATTTTAATTCAGAAGGTATTTCTGAACCATCGAATGATCTTGATTTTAAATTGCAACTAGATCCATTCAATCTTCAGATTAATTCTTTTATTGGTAATAATTTTCTACCTGGTATTACTATCTTACATCATCCGGATTGCTTTAATTTTGAAGGCATAAATTCAGAATCATTACATACTCCACTTAAGAAAATAGAACGCAAGGATGGTGCAACTAGAAGAGCCCTAAGTCTCCCTATCCAATCAGATTTTAACCCTCGTATTGATTCATTATCATCCGTAAGAATTCAACCAAGTCGCCTTTCAGTATTGAGCCAATGCGCACGCCGTCATTGGATAGAAACTAGAGGTGGTATAAGTTCTAATCCAATTATTTCTAAGTCAGTTAATTCAGAAAACTCTTATCTTCCCGGCGGTATCGATGCTGCGACTTTAGGAAATGTAATACATAGAATAGTAGAGATTGGAATCCCTAATCCTGGATTGATAAAACCTGATTCTCCTATGCTGCCTGATTTATGGACACAGAATAGTCCTAATAATTTATTAGAAACCACAGTTCATGAGCAAGTATACCAAGAGATTCTTTCTTCAAACATAGAATTATCTGCAATTAAACCATTAGTCATCGAAATAATTGAGAGGCTATCGAACGGTAAGTTAGGACAACTCGTTTCAGGTGATGAGATAGACGGTACAATTGTTGAAGGTCTGAGGACAGAAATGCCCTTCCACATATCATTCGAAGTCTCTACAAAAAATTTGCTAATGACGAATTGGACCCCCGATGGTCACAAACCTATCTCCCAGATAGAAGATGCCTCCGTCGTAATGGATGGATTAATTGATCTCGTTTTATGTACAAATGGTGAAGAAGGACCTAGTATAAGGCCTATAGATTTGAAAACTGAAGAAGCAGGTAAATTATATTCTAATGCTTCTGAAGGTCTCTTAGAAGGTCTTGGCGCAGATTCTTATGAGCCGGCTTGTTTGGCAGAAGAACAAATGCTTCATCATCATCGGATGCAATTAGTTATTTATTATCGAGCTCTTAAACAAATGGAAAGTAAAAGAGAAAGGCCAAGAAATGTTCTTCGGCCAGCTATTTGGGTCGGAGTTACTGGAAGGTTAGTTGAATACCCTAAAGATATGTTCGATAGTGCTAATGAAGAGTTAGATGAAATATTAGCTCAGGCAGCTCGAATATCTTTAGATCCAGAAACATCAATTAAGAATTACCCTCCACTTCCTATTGAGGCTTCAGAAGCTTGTCTCTCTTGTCCATTCCATCAGGAACCATTCCCTATTTGTGGCCCAATAAAGCAGGACTCTTAAATTAAAGATTCAAAGACTGTATTGTTTAACAGAGCACTATGTCAGTAGACTTGGATAGACTAATGGCGAGGGCAGATGAATTATGGGAGGATTCAATACTTCCTAGTTTGAGTGATTTTATTGAGATAGAAGCCCTTTCTCCAGGTTTTGAACCAAATTGGAAAGATAAGGGAGAACTAGAATCAGCAATTGCTCTATTTTCGGATTGGTTAGTTCTTCAGGAACTGGATGGTATGACTTACCAAATCCATCGAATAGGTGAAAGAACTCCCGTACTTCTAGTTACAGTTGAGGGAACTGGACCAGGGGAAGTCATATTTTATTCCCATTTAGATAAACAACCATCTCGTGAAGAACTTTGGTCTGACGGACTCCATCCTTTGAAAGCAGTTAGAAGAGATCCCTGGTTATTTGGTCGAGGTGCTCTAGATGATGGTTATGGTGGTTATCTTTGTGTAACTGCTCTAAAGATGTTACAAGAACAAGGAATCCCTCACCCTCGTTCTCATTTTCTTATTGAGACATGTGAAGAATCAGGATCTTATGATTTGCCTCCTTATCTTGATGAACTAACAGAGGAATTAGGAGATCCAGATTTGATAGTTGTTCTTGATAGCGGTGGACCTGACTATCAACATATATGGGTGACAGAAGCATTGCGTGGTTTGGTAGCCGGTAATCTTTCAGTAAAAGTTTCTAATGAGGGCGTACATTCTGGAATGTCTGGTGGAGTAATCCCATCTTCATTTAGAATTCAGAGAATGTTACTTGATAGAGTTGAAGATTCTAATTCTGGTAAAATATTAATTCCAGAGATGCACGTAGACATCAGTTCTAAGGTTCGTAAAGAAGCCGAAGTTCTTGGGAAGTTACTTGGAGATGAACTTTGGTCTCAGTTACCTGTTGTTGACTCTCTTAGACCAGAAAATTCTGACGCTGCCGAGATTCTTCTCGATATGAATTGGAGACCTGCGATGTCTGTAATCGGAGCAGATGGGATGCCTCCTACTCAAACAGCAGGAAATGTTCTACGAACTAATACCGACTTGAAACTAAGTTTTCGAATCCCCCCTGGCGTGGTTGCTGAAGAAATAGATTCAATTCTCAAAAATAAATTTGAACAAGATCCTCCTTATGGCGCTAAGGTAGAATATATTCCGGACGCAGCAGCAGATGGTTTCCATGCACCAGCGATGGATGGAAAGGTTGCACAGGCTCTTTCTATTGCCTCAGAACATATTAGTGGACTACCTCCAATGGCTACTTGGGTCGGTGGAACAATCCCATTTATGGCTATGATGCAGCATAAATATCCAAAAGCTCAATTCCTGTGTACAGGAACCGGTGGACCTGGAAATAATGCCCATGGTCCCGATGAAAAGTTGCATATTCCCTCATCAAAAAGATTGACTGCAGTTCTTTCTGCAACAATAGCAGCCATATCTCAGTAAATAGATTAGAATGATGCTTTTTTTAGCCAAAGAATCCGCCGAAGTTAAAGCGAGGATATGACTCGAGATAAGCGAGGGTATCCAATGACTGATAGTGAAGGCGGCTCAATAACGCCAGAAAATCGTATCAAACAACTCGAAGAAAGATTAGTTGAGGAGTCTGATCGTCTAGAGAAATTATATGTTGCATATCGTAAAGTTGAACAAGAACTTGAAGAGAAAAATGCAATTATAGATGTTTTAGAAAAGGAAGCAATAGACAAAGAAATAGAGCGAGAAGGAATGGAAACACTACTTGGTGATAAAGATAGAAGAATTCATGATATGGAAATGGATGGCGCTAAATCTTCTACTAAAATCAAGCATCTTGAGCCAAAATTAGAGAAAACAGAAGAAATGTATACTCGAGAGAAAGCAAGATTAGGACGTGTTTT
>MDTC01126140.1_pt1 | contig 14480 bp, 14 predicted proteins | sample 811181 | NCBI WGS metagenome assembly MDTC01 (sample SAMN05326644, study PRJNA326480) | marine metagenome | isolation source: seawater | place: Pacific Ocean: North | collected 2011 | reverse complement strand
TAATACCCTCTTAGTCGGGCGCTTAGCTCAGTTGGCTAGAGCATCTCGTTTACACCGAGAGGGTCGGGGGTTCGAATCCCTCAGCGCCCACCACATAGACTTCAAAACCTCCCACTTAGGGGAGGTTTTTGTTTCACTTATTACGGTGTCGTAAAGACAGTTTGGCTGCCAACCGACCAATACAGCACAGTGGTGTACCTATCCACTGACGAAATAAGCTTCTGGGTTGGCTCTATAGCATGAACATTTGATGTATGTACATACTGCGCCGTAGCTTGATACAGGCCAACTGCAGGCACATCGCTTAGCCACTGCTTCGCAAAGGTACCATACTTAGCATTACGTAGTGTAGGGTCAAGCGGGCTTCGAGCAGTAGAAAGCGCTTCATCACTAATAGCATTTTTGTAGTTTGAGAAGTTCAACCCATCGGACGCCTGACTACTGTGCCAATAGGCATATACATCAGGATCACCGCCAATAGAAAGCTGATAAAGCAGCACATCGTATTGGCGAGGTTGCAAAATATTCTGCACAACATTTTGCGCAGGATCAGTAGGGTCGACAATAGTTGTCGTTACCGTAACCCCTAAAGAGCGCCACTGATCCGCCAGCACACTTAGAGCCTTCTCAAAATCTGGATTTTTGGTCGTCACAACAGTAAGTGAAAGTGGCTGTCCGTCTTTTTTGCGTACCGAGCCTTCCCTTACCCACCCCGCTTCATCGAGTAATTGGTTAGCACGAGTGATGTTGAACTCTGGCTCTGCGGGTATGCCTGTTACTTGACCCGTAATAAACGGCGAGTACAGCGCTGGCAGCTCACCACCCAGCGCAGTTCGTATTTCCTGTGTATTTGTTGCAGCCTGCAGTGCCTGGCGTACCGTTTTATTGCTAAGCACAGGGCTTGCGGTATTTAATAGCGCGTAAACACCGTTGTTGACTGGGGTATATTCCACAGTGTAGCGGCTACCGATGCCCCCTTCAATACTGGTTACTGGAATGTCGCTGGCTGCATTTACCTCTGAAGTACTAAGAGCGTGTTTAATATCGTCTACTGAACCATAAACGAGAAGCTGTATCCTATCTAATTTTGCTGCGCCTTTGTAGTACTCTGGGTTTCGAGCCAAATGAATAATCTTTTTGTCGGTGGTTACGTCCACATTTTGTAACAGACGAAGTGTATACGGACCACTCACAATAGGATTTTTACTAAACGAACTCTCTTGTAGTTGGGCCGGTGATACGTCACGAAGTACTCGCTCGGGAAGAATAGGAAGGAATCGTAGCGCATGAGGAAAGGCTGCATACGCGGCGGGCAATGAAAAGGCAACAGTTATATCATCAACTTCAGTAGCCACCACATCATCCCACCCTGTCAGCGTGGTGTGTGTCGCAGGATCCTTCAAAAGATTAACCGTGAATACTACATCGCGCGCTCGAATATACGTACCATCTTGCCACTTCGCATCTGGTCGCATAGTGACGGTATAAACTTTACCGTCCTCACTTACCGACATGTCTTTAGCTAAGTCGTAGTTTAGATGACCCGTCGCGTCGTAGGTAAGTAGACGAGCAAAAAGAAGTTCGCCCACCGCTTCTTCGGCGCTTGTTTTTGCAAAAATAGGGTTAAGCGTATCAACCGGACCTAGTACAGCCTCTGCATACGTACCACCCTGAGCATACGCAGTTGTGCGGTATTCTTGCTGATACCACCAAAATTGCAAGCCTGTAGCACCAATAATCAGCCCTATGCTCAAGACCCATAGTGCAACCCGTTGTCGTGCCTGACGGAAATTATCCCACCGCTTAAATACGAAGTGATGGGCGTGTTTTACAGCGCCCCCCTCAACTTTCTTCATGCGCTTGGCAAGATCCTTAGAGCTAAAGCTCATTTTAGGAATACGGCGCCATTTACCTGGTTCGTTATCTGCCACGAGTATGCGTACCCCTAACTAGGAATAAGAAGACCAGCCAAAATTGAAACGACAAAAATAACAGCCAATACGATAGTTGCCTCGAATAGGTTTTTATCAACCCCTCGACGAGTCGTATAAAGTTCACCAGAGCTTCCAAACCCCGCACCAAGTGTCGCACCGCGCTGCTGTAACAAAATAGCGACTACCATTAAGACACCAGATACAATCATCGCAATTTGTAAAATAAAATCAATTGACATTTTTATGCACTCCTCATTTTGCGGCCGCGCAGTTCAAACACAGCACTCACTATATAGTTTATCAGACTCAGGATGATTCCGGTAATTATAGAATTACCAAACGACATCTGTAGACCGGGTGCAGCGGCAATGGCTACATATACCAATACACCGTTCACGATTATCGTAAATAGGCCCAGGGTAAGTAAAATTGCCGGCATCGATACAATCATAAGCAACGGCTTAAACAGGCTATTAAACACCGAGAAAATAAGCCCGGCAAACACAAACCCCCAAAATCCGGCGGTAATATCGTCGTTTTTGTAGCCGGTGCCTAGCAAGCGAAACGCAAGCCATAACCCTACCGCGTTCAACCCCCAACGGGTAACGAATACCATAAATTGTCGTCGCATAAGTGCCCTTAGTATAGCATACCTATCACAGTCCTGTAGGCAAATCTCCGCTCAGGTTTTCATTCCCTGTTTCAGTAACAAGAATGTCGTCTTCAATACGCACCCCTATACCCTCCTCGGGGATATAAATTCCTGGCTCAACCGTTAGCACCATACCGGGCATAAACTCCGTATACCCGCCAAACGACTCATGGACATCAATCCCTAACCCATGACTAATTGCGTGCGGAAAATACTTGCGATAGTCTTCGGGCTTTTTAAGTAAACCAAGGCTCCGCAATGCCTCCTTCATTATTTCATCAGATTTATCTTGGTATTCGCTTAAAGCTAGCCCTGGTTTAATAAGGTTAATGATAGCGAAGTGAGCCTTTTCTACTGCAGCGTGTACCGCAACCTCGCGGGCGGTTGGGGTACCTATAGCGTACGTGCGGGTGATGTCAGCACAGTACCCCCCTACTCGTGCAGCAGCATCAATTAAAAGAAGTCCATTTTTCGGAAGCGGATTATTGTTGCGTGTGTAATGAAGTGTTAATGCGTTAGCTCCTGCTGCAACAATGGGTTCGTAGGCATACCCTTCGGCACCATTCATCCTAAATGTATAACCCAGGGAAGCCTCTACTTCATACTCATACTGAACTAGATCCGCAAGAGTATCTCGCACACTGTTAAAACCCTTTGTGGTTATTGCTATCGCTTTACGTATATAGGCGTGCTCGTTCTCGTCTTTGGTCGCCCTTAGTCGTACAAGCAGCGGACGGATATCTTCAACGTTTTGGAACTTCCGTTTAAGCGTGCGCTGCGCTATGACCGCCGCAGGGTTAATCGTAAAACTGTCCTTAAGGTACGGTGCGTCATAGCCCCCTGCGTACACTTTTGTAATACCTGCCTTCTGCTGATCTTTTAATAAGTTTTTTGCAACATCTGCCGTAATAATGGTATGTACCCCACTTACCTTGGCGGCCTCATGGTCTAACATACCGCCGTCAAATAATAGCTCACTAGGCGAGATATAGGGTCGAACAAGATACTCTTCTTCAAGTAGCAGCAGTTGCCACCCAGGTTCACTAATACCCGTGAGCCAAAAAAAGTCCGCCTGTTGAATGAACGGTACAGCCATATCACCCGCCAATTGCATAGACGTATATCCTGTAATGATAATGGGATTTTTTGAATTTAGTGCGTTACGAAGTTTTTTGCGATGTTCGCAAAACATTGCTGATGCTGCTTCCATATAGTGTCCATTATGCACTATATTTAGCCTGAGCCACTTGAAATTGCATTATTTTCAGAGCCATGCCATAACCATCTTGTTGTTTCGCCATCTATATACCCTCCGGTATACGTTCCGTCCGTCCATACAAGATTATATAACTCAAAAGCGTCACCCACGCCACCCACACCGCTTCCCCAAAGTATTTTTAGGAAAATAGGCTGCCCTGCGTAAGAGCTAGGAATCGTGACTGTCTGGCGAACTGTCTGTATAGAACCTCCTGTCATCGTTAATGACTGGCTAAGGCCCGATATAACCGACGTACCTGTTCCATACCCAATCTGAGAGCTCAGCGTCGTATCTACCGATGATTTAATTCTGTAGTAAATTGTATAGGTCTCTCCCCCTACAGCGGTACGAACACCTCCCGATTCCCGTTCAATATATAACGCATAGGCAGCGGTAGTGAGGCGTGTCGACCTAACCCTTTGGGTACTACCGACATTTATAAAGGTTACATTTCCAACCGAAGCGCTACTTGGTTTGTAGTACTTGTCGTTCGTTGGCGTTGGGTTGTGTATGTAGTTAAAGCGCTCGGCTGGGCATGTCCCTGACTGTGGATCGCCTTTCGCATACGAATCATAATAATAGGTAACACTACTATCGTTTGTTGATCTTGCTTCTATACAAAATGCATATGCATTTGAGCGAACAAGGTTCACGGTTACGCCGTCACTAGAGTTAAAGGAGCTTGGAATTGTATCAGGGTATCCCGACTCGCTAAAGTTACGCGCCGACTCCATTGCTGAAACAAGGTTAATCGCATCGCTTTTCGCCTGATCGTTGTATACACGCACACGCCACTGCCCATAACCCACTATTATTATTGCGGCAAGTATCCCAATAACAACAATTACTACCGTAAGCTCAACAATTGTAAAACCTTGGTTTCTCCTAGCAGGTAAATATTTCATTCTTTCTATACTATACCATAAGCGCCTTACGGCTCAGTTAGCGCCCGGACTACTACTCTTGCTTTTGCAAGCCCAATAATTTCGCTAATATCCTCTATGCTCGCATCCCTCAGGCCACGCACACTTCCAAACTTCCGTATAAGCTTACGCCGCGTTGCTGGACCAATACCCGGGATATCTTCTAGTACACTAGAGGTCTGCTTTCCGCGTTTTAGAACCGTATGATAGCTCACGGCAAACCTATGTGACTCATCCCTGATACGCTGGAATAATTTTGTTACATGTACATATTTTGCTGGTCCATCAGTGCTTGCTCGCAAGTTTTTTGAATGACCCGAAGCGTTAGCTTGCCCAGCATGTAAATTCACCGTATAGAATTGACCCGAACGCGTTACTGCTACGCTAGGGTCACCCCTGCCCACCCGAAGCTGCTCAATAAATGTCATACCTACATCCGAATGCTCAGGATGAACAATAACTTCTTCATCACGCTTCGCGATACTTATTACTGGTACTGTGATGCTGCGCTCTTTCAAGGCCTGTATAGCCGCCTCCAACTGGCCCTTCCCCCCGTCAATTAGCAGTAAATCTGGCATACCCCAGCTTTTTATGTTCTTCTCGCTAAAACGCCGCACTAATACTTCGCGCATATTCGCATAATCATCGTTGCGCTCAGAAGTTTTAAACTTTCTATAATTCACACGGTCACTCACGCCGTTCGTAAACACCACCATGCTTGCCACGACATTCCTGCCGCCCATATGACTAATATCGTAACCTTCAATACGCGCGGGTATTTTTGGTAACCCAAAAAGTTCAACTAAATCACCTAGTGCCTTGTCTTTACTAATATCCAAAAACTCCCTATCACCAAACATAATTTTTTGCTGTAGGGCACGTAAATCACTAAGCTGATTGCGAAAGTGGGCAGCGTTTTCAAAGTCGTGCAACTTTGCCGCTTGGTTCATGTGCTTTTCAATATCACGAATAATTGCTTTGCGTCCGCCTTCTATATAGCGAATAAGCTGCCGTAATGTCGCCTTATATTCCGCCGATGATACCCCAGGTCGCGGGCTTAACCCAATATGTGCGTCTAAATCAGGGCGTCGCCCTTCCTGTGGCGCCTTTGTATAATAGGGGAACACCCGACGCAAATACCTCAGCGCTTTTTTTATAGCAAACCCATTGTAATACGGGCCGAAATACTGCGCCCCATCATCGGTTGGATTTCGCGTAAACCCAACAGTCGGCCATTCACTTTTCATATCAATACGCACAAACATCTGCGACTTATCGTCGCGTAGTAAAATATTAAAGCGCGGCATGTAGCGCTTAACCATTTCCGACTCTAGAAACAGAGCGTCGAGTTCACTTTCGGTTTCTACCCAATCGGTATCATAAATTTCTTCCACTAAAGCACGTGTTTTTACGTCCATGTCGCGCGTACTTTGGAAATACTGGCGCACCCGATTTTTTAATACCGCTGCTTTGCCGACATAAATAATTTCACCCGTTTTCGACTTATGAAAATACACCCCGGCCGACCGTGGGAGTGTTTTTAGCTTTTCCTCAAGTGCCTTATTCATATCTTCTTTTACCAGTATACAAAATATCGCCGCGTTTTACGGCGACGATACTCTGTTTCTTGCCTTAAAACTATTTTTTAAGTGCGTTTTGCTCGCGGAAAGCGAAAGCAATAACCAACGCGCCGTATAGTACAGCATAAAGACCAATAACCCACACAATTGCAACACCTGCAGTAACAGGGTGAGACAGCGTAATGATACCTGCAATTACCCCCAAGGCGCCAACAATACCGTGTAGCCAACGCTTATCCGTTGCTTCGTCTTTGTCAAAGAGCCCTTCCAGAATATCAACCACACCACGAACCAAGAAGGTTATACCAATAAAGAATACGAAGATTCCTGCGGTAACTTCTGGGTTGCGCAGCATGTACACCGAAAGGCCAATGGCGAGCACACTAAAAATAAGCTCTAGCCACCAAAACTTATTCGAGCCAATTGATGAAAGGCTTACAATAAGCCCTACAATACCCCACACTAATATAAACACTCCAAACATCACCACGAGTAGCGCAACCGTTAAGCCGGGCCAAAACAGCGCTAGCGTACCAAATAGAATTGCCAATACCCCTTGGGTAATAGCAAGCGCCCATAGGCTTTTTGCCATAGGACTGAGTTCATTCTTTGCCATATACAACTCCCTTTAAATAGCATTCTCAGTATACTCCCAGAATGCCACGTTGGCTAGGCCGCGTTTAGTACAAGGCCGCCGGCACGGTCTTTACAGGCTTGGGTATGGAAAAGTAAGTCAGGGTCCTGCTTACAGTTTTCACAAATAAGAACAAGGTCGTTACAGTTTGCCCACGCACAGTTTTCAAAGTTACTTGTTGCGCCGGCACAGTGCGTACATTCACCAATCGTTTTTGTGTGGTCAGAAAAATCAACCGTCATGCGGTTATCAAACACGCGGAGTGAACCCTCCCATAGACCATCATCGCCATACGTTTCACCGTACTTCACAATACCGCCATCAATTTGATATACATCGGTAAAACCACGCTTTTTCATCATAGCCGAGATAACTTCACAGCGAATACCACCGGTACAATACGTAATAACTTTTTTATCTTTAAGGTCATCGTATTTATCGCTTTCAAGTTCGGCAATAAAATCTCGCGAGGTATTCGTATTTGGCACCACCGCATTCTTGAACTTACCAATTTTTGCCTCATGTTCGTTACGTCCATCAAAAAACACAACATCATCGCCATATTTTTCAATAAGTTCGTGGACTTGCTTGGGCTTTAGGTGAACGCCGCCACCAATAACGCCGCTATCATCCACTTCAAATTCGTCGTCACTATTTTTAAACCCAACGAGTTCACGGCGATTTTTTACACTAAGACGCGGAAAATCATCACGTGAGCCATCGCTCCACTTAAATGCTATATCCTTAAACGCCGGGTATTCTTTTGTCACTTTTACATACGCCTTAAGATCATTAATGTCACCCCCTATGGTTCCATTCAGACCATGACGGCTGACTAAAATGCGCCCCTTAAGGTTAAGTCGTTCACAAAGTGATTTTTGCCATAATTTTACTGCCTCTGGGTCGGCGATAGGGGTAAATTTATAGTACAGAAGAATTTTTTGCATCCGTACGATTATACCATTTTATTGTGCGTTTTTCTAGTGATATACTGACCGTATGGCGTACGTTGAAGACCCGCGCATTTCAGCATATATAAAAACGTTTCCAGACGATGTGGCGCAACGGCTATCGACACTTCGGGCTGCTATCCAAACTACATTCTCCGAAACCATTGAAGATATTAGCTATGGCATGCCCACCTATCGCCCCGCCCCAAAGAAGCGCGGTATCGTCCATTTCGCTGCGTTTCCTCACCATATTGGGCTCTACGCAGTGTTTGACCCTATTGATAATCCTACACTTCATGCCGCGTTACTTCCGTATCGTACTGGCAAAGGTACCTTACAGTTCCCCCATAACGAAGCTTTTCCTACTGCGCTTATAAAAGAAGCCTTGCAAGCACATAAAAACACTTTACAGTCTGCATAATATCTTCTATACTGTCGTTACTATGATCGTTTAGATCCTCTACTCGTTTTACGTTCGGACGGCCGAACCTATGGCGATACCAACACCAACAACGAATCATTAACTTTTTTACCTGAAGGAGGTCTATGCGCATCGTTCCCGTTCACGATGACTTCAAAGTCAAACAAACACTACACTTTTTTTTGGCAGGCAGCACGAAAAAACAAAAAATACCTTATACCAGTACTTCTTCTGCAACCTATTACCATTTTCTTAAATAGTTATGCCGGGTTTTGGCTTATCTCTGAGGTGGTCAATAAGCTTACCACCGAAACCATTCCTACCGACCAACTTTGGCCTACCTTTTGGCCGTACATCGTTGCCTTTATTGGCGCGGCAGCTCTTGGTGAACTGGTGCTTTGGCGTATCGTTACCTACCTTCACTGGACCATGACTGACCGCACCGCGTTTGAATTATACCGCCAGTCATTCGATACCTTAGCTGAACAGTCAATGGAGTTTCATAACGACCGTTTCGGCGGCTCATTAGTGTCGCAAACCAATAAGTTTACCGGCGCGTTTGCTCGGTTGTCCGACTTATGGCTTTTCAATATTGCCCCCATGATCTACGCCTTTGTCTTTACGTTTGCCATTTTAGGCCCCCAACTACCCTGGATAGCATTAACTCTAGCCGTTCTTTCGGCCATCTTTATGCTTATTGCTTGGGTAAGCTTCCGTTCTATCCGTGAGCTAAACGTTAAAGAGGCCGAAGCGCAAAATAAAATCAGTGGCCAAATTGCCGACAGTATCACAAATATTATGGCGGTAAAAAGCTTTAGCCGTGAGCGCTACGAGAAAAATCGTTTTGAAGGCTACGCCGGTGATGCACGGCAAGCTGCCTTTAAAATTCGCAACTCGGTTGTGAAACGTGATATATGGTTTGGGCTTATTATTACCCTTATCACTTCAGTGTCATTCATTGCCCTTATATACGGTAACGCGTGGTTTGGCGTGGCTGTGGGTACGCTTCTACTTGCTGTAACCTATAGCGCACAAATTCTTGGCAACCTTTGGGGCTTCAACGGTATGCTCCGCCAGCTTAACCGTATCTTTGGCGATGCACGCGATATGAGTATTATCTTGACTACAAAGCAGATAGTTAAAGACTTACCCCACGCCAAAGTACTGACCGCCAAAAAAGGCGCTATCACCTTTGACGCTATGAGCTTCCGCCATACCGGGTCGCGTAATAACGAGGCACTTTTTAAAAATTTTTCCCTAACTATTCCAGCTGGGCAGCGGGTTGGGTTGGTCGGCCACTCTGGTTCAGGAAAAACAACGCTCACAAAACTATTGCTACGTTTTGCTGATATTGAATCAGGTGCAATTACTATTGACGGCACTTCTATTCAAGATGCTACCCAAGCAAGCCTTCGCAAGGCAATTGCCTACGTACCGCAAGAGCCATTACTGTTTCACCGTTCACTCCGTGACAATATTGGCTACGGACGGCCCGATGCCACCGAAAAGGACATCGAAGCCGCAGCGAAAAAAGCCAACGCGCTCGAGTTTATCAAACAACTGCCCGAAGGGTTTGATACCCTCGTGGGTGAGCGGGGCGTAAAACTTTCAGGCGGACAACGGCAGCGTATTGCTATTGCGCGCGCTATTCTAAAAGACGCCCCCATTTTAGTGCTCGACGAAGCCACCAGCGCGCTGGATAGTGAAAGCGAAAAACTCATTCAAGACGCTTTGCAAGAACTCATGAAAAATCGTACTAGTATCGTCATCGCACACCGGCTTTCAACCATAGCAAAGCTTGACCGTATTATCGTTCTTGAGGACGGTGAAATCAAAGAAGATGGCAGCCACGATGGCCTCATAGCTCGCGGCGGTGTGTACGCGAAGCTATGGGCACATCAATCGGGTGGCTTTATTGAAGAATAGACTATTCTGATTTTTCGGCTTCAGCAGATACTTCGGCATCTTCAGGTCCAGCTTCAGCAGTAACCTCAGACTCGTCTTCAGCATCGCCCGCGGCGGCTTCATTAGCAGCCTCAAGGGCAGCTGGCTCATATACGTTTGCAATAACCAGTTCGGCATCATGCTCGGCGTCGGCAAACTCTACACCTTCAGGAAGCGTAACATCGCCAAGGACTAGCTTGTCTTCATCTGTGGCAAGCTCAAGTACTGAGACCTCAATTGCCTCGGGCAAATCAGCAGGTTTTGCCTTTACCTCAATAGACTCAATCGCTTGTAAAATAATAAGCCCAGCTTTTTCAGCGGCGCTCTCACCTTTTCCGGTAAGAATGATCGGCACTTCTGTCGTAATAACGTCATTCTGCTTGATTGCGTGAAAAGCGATGTGTAACACCCGATGCTTCACTGGATCAATTTCGATTGTCTTGATAATGGCAAGTTTCTTTTTGCCGTCAATAGTGAGATGAACGGGCGTGTGCTTACCCGCAGCGTGCACTACCTTTGCCGTCTCCCCATCAAGTGATTGGGTAGAAATTGGTTCATCGTGCCCCCCGTATACCACGCTAGGGACAAACCCATCCCTCCGTAGCCCAGCCACTTGTTTGCCATGAGCCTCTCGTTTCTGTAGTTTCAATGAAATATCGTGCATGAAACGCTCCTTTCGTTACTCCCTACTTACTATTATATGCCTAAAGAATGAGTTTTTGCTGAAAAGACAGTAAATTACTGCGGAGGTGCTAAAATATATAGGTATGTTTGAAACTATTATTACAAATGCTGGCACTTTCGCTGCTATCCCCGGCCTTGATGATTTGGTAAATGTTATTATTGCGCTCGGTATCTTCGCTGTCATCGCCGTTATTTTCGCCGAATCAGGGTTACTTATTGGCTTCTTCCTTCCTGGTGATAGCCTCCTTTTTACCGCTGGGGCGCTCTACGCAACAGGTATTTTGCCGGGTGATATCCCTATAAATATCCATATATTTGTTATACTGCTCTTCATTGCCGCAGTTGCTGGTGATTCTGTAGGGTACTGGTTTGGGCGAAAGGTGGGCCCACGCATTTTCAAAAAACCTGATGCAAAAATATTTAAACAAGCGCATATTCAAAATGCTCAGAAATTTTACGAAAAGCACGGTGGAAAAACCATTATTATGGCTCGGTTTGTGCCGATCGTTCGTACCTTTGCGCCTGTAGTAGCGGGGGCTGGAAAGATGGAATACAAAAAGTTCCTTACCTACAATATTGTTGGTGGTTTTTTATGGACCTTCGGTATTACCTACCTTGGATATATCGCTGGGAATGCGTTAATTGCCGCGGGTATCGACATTGACTCTGTTATTCTTCCTATCGTTTTCCTTATTATATTTATATCTATCCTCCCCCCTGCTATTCACATCCTTAAAGATAAGAAAAACCGTCAAGCTATTTGGGAAGGTACGAAAAGGCAGTTCTCCGCAATCTTCAAACGCTCATCTAAATAACCCTTGTAAAATTCCGCTTACGCCAGCATACTATGAGTACGTATGGGGCATCAATCTTCTCGGCATCTTGGTGCGACCGTCCACGCTGACGGCGTTGACTTTATGGTGTGGGCGCCGTTTGCCAAAAACGTATCGCTTGCGCTTTCGGTAGAATTTAGCTGGTCAGTATTCCCTATGGATAGCGACGGGCAAGGATACTGGAGTGTACAAAATATAAAAGCCCAACCCGGACAGTCATACAAATACCATATCACCACCCAAGACGATACAGTACTAGAGCGAAACGACCCTTATGCTCGCCAGCTTACCGACTCAGATAATGGTGCGTCTGTCATTATTGACCCTGCTTACGACTGGGGCGACACTGAAAGCTTCGTTGCCGCAGATCATTCCACCGCTATTATTTACGAAATGCACATAGGCACCTTCAACCGCCCCGACGCTTCTACCCAAGGAACTTTTTATACAGCAATTGATAAGCTTGATTACCTAAGTAGCTTAGGGGTCAATTACGTTGAGCTTATGCCAGTTACAAGCATGGCCACTAGTCATGGCTGGGGATACGCACCCAATTATATTTTTTCGGTAGAGAATAGCTACGGTGGGCGAAGAGGCTTACTTGACTTCGTAAAGGCTTGCCACCAAAAAGGTATTGGCGTCATCTTAGATGTTGTCTACAACCACTTCTTCCCGGAAACCGACCTTTGGCAATTCGACGGCTGGAGCGAGAATGGCCGCGGGGGTATTTATTTCTACAACGACGAGCGCGGCGATACCCCTTGGGGCGGGCGCCCTGATTACGGGCGACCTGAGGTACGTCAATTCATTCTTGATAACATCACCTTATGGCTTGCTGAATATACCATCGATGGGCTTCGCCTTGACTCAACCATTTACACCCGCAACACGGAAGGTAATAACGATGATCACGCCCACGATATCCCTGAAGCCTGGACACTTATGGCGGAAATTAACGACCTTGCACGTAAAATAAACCCCAACGCCTTAATGATTGCCGAAGATAACTCGAGCAATCCTGGACTTACTACACCAACATCTGAAGGTGGCGCTGGTTTTACCGCGCAGTGGGAGGTAGGCTTCCCAAGTACCATCCGTGATGCGCTAGGGGTAGGTACCGTCCAATCCCTTGAGGGTATTAGGTATGAAATCGGACACACGTTTAATGGTCGACCAACCGACCGCATTACTTACAGTGATTCCCATGACACGGCAGCCAACGGCTCGGCACGGCTTAACGCGCTAGCTAGTCCCGATAACGCAGTTAGTAGTACCGCTCGCAAGGCCGAGCTACTCGCCAATGCCATAAGTCTTACGAGCCCGGGTATTCCCATGCTCCTACAGGGCACTGAGTTCACACAAAAAGGAAGTTTCAATGATTGGCAGATGCTTGATTGGAACCTTACCGGTAAATTTGCCGGTATTGTACTTGCCCACCAACATCTTATTCAACTACGCAAGAACGTGTACGGAAATACCGCTGGGCTCCTTAGCGCACAAACTGACGTCTTTCATAACGACACCACTAATAACGTACTTGGCTATCGTCGCTGGGATAAAGGTGGCCCTAACGATGATACAGTGATTATTGCAAACTTCAGTGACACCCACTTCGAGGCGTATGAAGTTGTATTGCCCACCAGCGGCACGTGGGTTGTCCGCTTTAATAGTAGCTGGAAAGGCTACAGCCCCGAATTTAGCGAAACACCTACCCGCCAATTCAAAACTAATACCGATAACACCATCAGTATCTCTATTAGCGGGTATCAATTTCTGATGCTCGGGAAGCATAGTGACTAACCTAATTCGACATCATCAAGCATATCCTTTATACTGGCAGATAAGAAATGGGCAAACACTTAAGAGCGTCTACTAGTCACGGGTTTACGATTGTCGAACTTTTAATTGTTATCGTCGTTATTGCTATCTTAGCAGCAATAACGATTGTGGCGTATACCGGTATACAAAACCGAGCATACGATACTACTGTCCAAAATGACCTCGCCAGTGCAGCAAAAAAGATCGAACTGTATAAGACCGACGACCCCTCTAACCGTTATCCGCTTGGGGCAGGGTCTAACCTAATACCCGTCGGCATAAGAGCGACCGCTTCCGCCTACGATATTGACCCCTCGACAACACGCAATTTTATCTACTGCGCGAATAGCGGCAGGAGTATGTACGCTATGTTAGGAAAAAGCAAGTCGGGCACCGCATACGTCATCTCAAGCTCAGCCCCTACCGTCTCACCATATACCGGTAGTTGGGTCTCATCCTCACCAGCGGCTGGACTTTGCCAAGGAGTCACTGGTGATAGCTCGGCATCCTTTTCTGCAGGGTATTATAACCTCAGCAGCAGCCCAAGCGGCTGGAGCGACTGGACGAACGTTAATTAAAGTAGCGACCTCAGATACTTACCCGTAAACGACTCGCTCACCTTCACAATTTGCTCAGGGGTTCCACTCGCAACAACCATGCCCCCAGCGGCACCACCTTCAGGGCCCATATCAATAATATGGTCAGCTGTTTTAATGACATCTAAGTTATGTTCAATAATAACCATGCTATTACCACCCTCAACAAGTTTCTGCAGAATACCCAATAGACGCTTCACGTCGGCGCTGTGTAGCCCAGTGGTCGGCTCGTCAAGAATATAAAGCGTTTTTC
>MDTC01081178.1_pt1 | contig 14480 bp, 13 predicted proteins | sample 811181 | NCBI WGS metagenome assembly MDTC01 (sample SAMN05326644, study PRJNA326480) | marine metagenome | isolation source: seawater | place: Pacific Ocean: North | collected 2011 | reverse complement strand
TGGCAAACAAGCTGAAATTTTTTTACCAGTTGATTTATTATACGTACCATTTTCTCTTTTTTCACCAAACTCTTGTAAAAAGGAGGATAACGATAAAGGTGACATTCCCATTGTATCTCTATCCACATCAATGAAAACAGGCTTTGCTTTTAAATAAGCTATAGCATTTGAAGTTGCTACAAAAGATAGCGCCTGTGTTAAAACCTCATCACCTTGTTTTACATCAGCTAAAATAAGAGCAATCTGAAGAGCTGATGTTCCATTTACAGTAGCTACACAAAACTTATTATTTGTTAGAGATGAAATATTTTTTTCAAATCTATCTATAAATTTACCCTTCGACGAGACGTTTGTATTGTCTATAGCTTGACTTAAATATTTTTTTTCATTGCCTTTAAAAATAGGTTCATGTAACCCTATAGAGCCAGTGATGTTTGTTTTTTCTCTTAAGAGTGAATTGAAATTTTTAGCTTTTATCATTACATTTTGTCATCTAAAAATTTCCCTTTTTCAATATGCGAGAATTCTTCTAAAACTTCTTTAAAAATCTCTATTAAATGTTTTCTTGACCAGTTTTTCCCATTTTTAAAAGCATCTATTCTATTTCTAAATAATTTCATTTCCCCAAAAAGATCGGGCTTTGAGACACTTTTAATAATACCTATAGACTCAAATAAATCTAATTCTAATTTTTCAGTTTTTGCATAAAATTCTTCTATGTCTTTCTCACCTGTGGTTTCTGATGGTGAAAAATAACACGGCCATTGATTATTATTTATTTTTTTAAGCGCTACGTCTCTAGCTTGTTCTTCTGTTTTACATTTTAAGGGTCTGTAGCCAATATTTTTTATGAAATTTACTGCTAATTCTTCAAAAGTATTTAAATGATTTTCTTTATCAAACTTGGGGAAAAATACTTCTCTATTTTCTCCAAAAATGCATGATAGTAAACAAAGTTGACCTGACTCCTCTGCGGTTACAAAGTATCTTTTAATATCATTTGGAGCAACAATTGGCTGCCCTTTTTCTATCCTTTTAGTGAATCCGTGAGTTAATGATCCATCAGAAAATAAAACGTTTGCAAATCTAGCAGATGAGATTGAAATTTCAGAAGTTTTACCCATAACAATTAGCTCCATAATTCTTTTTGAAGCTCCCATCATATTTACAGGTTTCGATGCCTTATCTGTTGAAACACAAAAGTATTTTTTAGTGTCATTTAAAATCGCTTGATTTATTGTTTTTTCTGTATTAAAAATATTTGTTTGAATCATCCGCATTAAAGTGAACGGATCTTTTTCACTTCTTACATGCTTAAGAGCTGATAAATTCAATACATAATCATATTTGCCGTCTGACTCAATAAAACGATCATATTCTATTGAATTAATGTCCAACGCATATGTCTTAAAATCTTTACATAAATAACCTAGTGAACTTCTAATGTCCCTTACCAACTCTACAAGGTTATTCTCACTAATATCTACAACATGAAGCTTAAGCGGGCTTCTTTTAAAAATTTCTTTAGCTAAAGCCTGACCTATAGAGCCAGCTCCTCCTAAAACTAGAAAAGTAGAATTAGAGACAATTTCATTTAACTCAATAGATTTATTTCTAATATCTATATCAAAAAAAGAAATTTTCCTATTTAAAAAGTTATAATGATTAATAATTTAAGTTTTAATTAATAATATAATAAACTATTTATGATGTTCATTAATTAATGCAATGCATTTTTCGACTTCTTTAAAACTAACCTTAATATTTTTATTTTTAATTTGATTAAGTAATTCTTCTATGGGTTTATACCAGTAATCTTTGCCGGTAAGCAAGATGATAATTCTCTTAATTAAGAATTTCATCTTTTTATTTATAACTCTAATTTTAACTATAGTTGATCCATAAAATTTTATTATAAGAGAATTACTTGGTTTAGGAAATTTTTTTGGATTAACACTTTTTAACGAATTACAGTGACGAGTATACTCTTTAACCCCTAATATAATATTATCATGAACTTCTTTATGGTTTTCATTTTCAGATTTTATTTCATTTACAATAGATGAGATAAATCTTTTAAATTCATTTCTAAATTGTGGCATTTCTGACCAATAGTGGAATTGTAAGTTTCCGAAAGACCACCAAATTGCATCATTTTCAAAACTTCTCAACCACATCAATTCATTTATAACTTTTATTTTCCCTTCCCATGCCCCAATTATACTACAAGTCATTTCAGCTACTGCAGCGGAAGCATATGGGCCTTTTGAAATTGCTCTCAACATTTTTAAAAATACGTTAGTCCTTGTCACTCCCCACAAAACTGCCATCGCATAATTTCCTAAATGAAAGTTCAATCTATCTTCTTTTTTAGATTGATCAACAATATAGTTTTCTAGTTTAGTGTAGATAGGATATCCATTTACTTTATTAAATAAGAAGTCAAATGCAATAGCAGTCCCTTTGCAAACAGAATACTCTTTATTTTTTTCTAATTCCAAGACACAATTTTCTAAGACGCTAGGGATGAAAAATTCATCATCAGAGAGCAAAACCGAATAAGAGGTTTTAATCATAGATTCTGCAATTTTAAGCCTATTTTCAATAGTTGAATTGTCGTGAATATAATAGATATTTGGAGGAATTTCATTTTTAAAAATGTCTAAGGGATTTAAAGAGCCGTCTAAAATAATCACTTTAACTAGTTTATTTTTCCAGAATTTTATCTGCCTCAAGATATAATTTTGTCTATTATAGCTTGGGATAACAATTGTAAGTTTTTTTAAAATCTGATTTACTGAATCTACCATGATTATTTAAATTATATCTCCAATTTGTTTCCCTCGAAGTATACAATCATCCGTCCAAAAATATTTCCATTGCCCATATCTCCCTGCCATTATTAAAGATCCAAAAAAAGGTTTTCCTTGTTCTCTTTCCCAATTTGTAATTGGATTAGTGTCATAACTTTCCCTTTTTAAATCATATTTAGATAATTCACTCCAAATATTTTCTAAAGATTGTTTAGTATCTAAAGTGAATATTACATTCGCCCATGAAACTTCTTTAATTGTAAATTTACATTTCGGTACAATCTTTGAATCAATTAAATTCATTTCAACCATTTCGTCAAGTATGATTGCTCCTAATTCAGATTTTTTGTGTCCTAAGGTATCTTTCCCATTTATATATACTTCTACCTGAATTCCAGAACAACCCTCTGGAGTATTGTTAATTGATAGGCTTTCTATAAAATTAATTCGAGTACTTAAAAGATTATTATCATAAACATATATCCAATTATCACACCTTTTTCTGGATGCTGGAACCTCTATGTTTATCAAAAACAATTTACTGCATTCTAATAATTTTTTTTCTTCAATAAGCTTATCCTTAGTTTGAAGAGATAGATTTAAAAAAAGAGGCAAAGGCAAAGTATTGATTAAAGTTTTATAAGAATAATCCTTACCCGCTGTAGTTTTGACTATTTTCCTTTCTAAATCAATTTCATAAACTTCCTCTTCAAGGCGAGCATTAATATTTTTCAATAGAATTGAAGCAAATTTTTCAAACCCGCCAAACTTAGGATAGCGAAATGTTTTAAAGTAATGTGTTTGTTTTTTTATTTTATGACGGGACCCTTTTAAAAAATCTGTTTTAGTGGGTCTGAAGATTCTATTTCCTAACCAGTCAATGCTCATCCTTTTGGGATCTACAGTCCAATATTTTTTTGTATATGTACTTGCAAATATTTTAGTAAATTCTGTGCCAAAAGATTTCACTAGCCATTCATGATAATTAGAAGGGGTTTCGTTAATTTCATGTTCAGACTGTTCCAAAAAGCTATTGACACATTTTGTTCTTAGCGGTTCATTTAATTGAAATAGGTTAACTTGAGCTGGGTGATCAATCCAATTACCTTTAAAATAGTTAGAAATTTTTGCCTCAAATTCAAAGAATTCTCCATCAACTGATTTTTCAAAAATAGATTTTATGTAAGAATCTTTTGTGAATGAAACATGTGGCCCTTCATCCCAAATAAAACCTCTTATTTTATCAGATGTAAGATGACCTAATAAATAATTTTTTTTTTCAAGAACTAGGCATCTCCTATGACCTGAATGAAAAGAGGCTGAAACACCTGCTAATCCTCCACCCAAAATCAAAATATCTGTTTCTTCCATTTTATTAGATTTTTAGTACATATCGCATCACCTCATTATCACGGTAAGCCAACTTTCCAACTTCAAGTTTTCCCTTTGCATCCCATTTTCTCCACCAGTGCTGCGCAAAACTTTTGAGTGTTTGAGGGTTTCCTGTTCCAACATTTTTAAATATTGGATCACCCGGAATCAAATCTTCCCTTCTACATGAGCTTAAAATAATTTCAGCTAAATTCTCAACAGACATGAAATCACGAACCTGTTCGCCCTTAGTCATTTTAAAATCCATTCCAGTTATTGCAGCTTTTTTCAATGAAGGCCAAAAATTCTTTTCATATTGCCCTTTACCATAAATGATAGGGAATCTTAAATAAATTAACTCTATTTTTTCAATAACTGATAAAGCTTTAAAAGCAACAGAAGCTGCAGCCTTAGATGCAGAATAAATATCGGTCGGATTTAAAGGTGCTTCAACAGGAATAAAGTCAAAATCTAATGCAGATTTACCATATTCTGCATAACTCCCTGATAATACATATCTTCTGACTCCCGCTTTGATTGCTAATTTTATTAACATTATGGACTCATGAACATTAAATGAAAAACAATCTACCCATGATGATACCTTTGGAGATACTCCATTAGCTGCAAGATGAACTATTACTTGAATATTTTTGAAATCATTTACTGAAACCTGATTAAATTCTTTTATTATCCAATTTATCTTACCATTGATTTTAATTTTTGGAGATCTGTTTTGACGCTTTAATGCAAAAATTTCATGCCCTTCTGAAATAGCGAAATTCACAAAGTGAGATCCTATAAATCCTGTTGCTCCAGTAACAAAAATTTTCATAAAAAAGGTGTCTTAAATTTTTTAAGGTGTGAAAAGCTAAGATCTCTTTCCGATAATATTGGGTTTTCAGATTCCCAATTAAAACCAAATGAATTATAGTGAATCCCTGTATCATTTTCCTCGGAATAATTGGAAGTAACCATGTACAATAATTCTGTGTCATTTTCTAAAGATTTAAAACCATGGGCTATCCCTTTGGGTAAAAACAAAATATAATTATCATCTTCACTCAATTGAAGAGTATCATATTGAGCAAATGTTTTAGATTTTTTACGTATATCAAGGAAAACATCTAATACGGAGCCTTTGATGCAAGTTACTAACTTGTCTTGATCGTAAGGTGGAGTTTGAAAATGCATGCCTCTAATTACATTTTTTTGAGATGAAGACATAAAGACTTCCTTTATCTGAAGCTTATTTGAAAGGTGATCGCTTATTTCTTTTGAATAAAATTTACTAAATTTTCCTCTTTTATCCTTTAATTCACTATTTATAAAAATTATACACTCTTTTATTTTAGTTTTTTCAAAATGCATCAAACTTTTGTTTTAATAAAGTTAGTTAATACACTTACCATATAGTCTAAATGAACCTCATTTAATCCAGGCCAAACTCCAATCCAAAAAGAATCATTCATTACTCGATCGGTGTTTTTCAAACTTTGGGAGACTCTGAAATTTGAATTTAAATATGCAGGCTGACGTGTTAAATTTCCACCAAAAAATAAGCGTGTCCCTATATTATTTTTTTCTAAATATTGAACCAACTCATTTCTATTAAATATATCCGTATTTCTTAAAGTCAGCATAAACCCAAACCAACTTGGATTTGAATTTGGAGTTCTCTCTGGAAGAATAAAATATGACTCTAATGACTTTAATTTTTGATATAGATATAAATGATTTTTTCTTCGAGCTAAAACAAATGAATCAATTTTATCAATTTGACTGCATCCTAAAGCTGCCTGTATATCCGTAATCTTAAGATTAAAACCTATGTGTGAATATATATATTTATGATCATATCCATTTGGGAGCTCCCCAAGTTTCCATTCAAATCTTTTCCCACAAGTATTATCACAGCCCGTTTCGCAATAACAATCTCTACCCCAGTCTCTAAAACTAAGTGCAGGCATTTGAAGTCTTCTATTATTTATTAATACAGCTCCACCTTCGCCCATTGTAATGTGATGGGCTGGGTAAAACGATAATGTTGCTAAATCTCCGAATGAACCTGTCTTTTTTCCATTGAAGGTGGCGCCAAGCGAATCACAATCATCTTCTATTACCCATAAATTATATTTTTCTGCAATTTCCATTACAATTTTAAGATTAAACGGATTCCCTAAAGAGTGGGCTAGCATTATCGCTTTAGTTTTATTTGATATTGCAGCTTCGATTTTTTCAGCATCAATATTATATGTTGGTATTTCGATATCTACAAAAACAGGTATACAACCAAAATGAATTATAGGATTAATTGTGGTTGGGAAACCTGCCGCAACAGTTATTACCTCATCACCTTTTTTCAATGCTCTACTTTTTAAAGTTGCTGAGGTGAGTGTGTAAAATGAATTTAGGTTGGCTGATGACCCTGAATTAACCAGTAATGCTCTCTTAGAGCCAATATAGTTTGCTAGTTTATTTTCAAAGTCAGAGGTATATCGTCCAGAAGTTAGCCAACAATCTAATAAAGAATCAACTCCAAACAGGATGTCATTAGTATCTAATACTTTTCCAGTAACTGGGATATAATCCTCTCCAGGGATAATTTTTTTTGATAATTTATCTTTTATTTTATTAGATAAATTCTTATTTAGTTCATTATCAATATTTTTCAATAGGAAATGTTTAAGTAAAATTCTATATCTTTTTTAATTAGTTGATTAGCCTCTTGACCTTCATAAAAGTTTTTATACCATTGAAACGTAATATCCATAGTTTTTTCAAAATCCCATCTTGGAGACCAATTAAGCATTTCAAATGCTTTACTGCTATTTAAAGCTAAAATTTTAGTTTCTTTATATGGGTCATTTAATAGGTTTAATTGGGGATTTATGTCTTTTTTATTGGCTTGGTCTAAAATATCTGAGACTGTTTTTATATTAATTTTTGATGGGCCAAAGTTCCAACTTTGACTAAATTCTTGAGGTCTTTTATCTAGATTGTATGCTAATAATAAGTAACCAAAAAGTGCTTCCAGCACATGTTGCCATGGTCTTACAGCTTCTAAATTTCGAATTTGTAATTTTATATTATTATAGTTTGCCCTAATAATATCTGGAATTAATCGAAACTTTGACCAATCACCACCTCCAATAACATTACCTGCTCTAACAGAAGATATACCACAATGTTTAGTAAAGAATGAATTGTAATATGATGAAATTAGAATTTCTGATGCTGATTTACTAGCGCTGTAAGGATCAATTCCTCCCAAAGAGTCATCTTCACTAAACAACCTCCCATCTTCAATATTTTTATATACCTTATCTGTCGTTATAAATAAAGATGTTGGATAAATATTAAGACTTCTTAACGATTCAAGCAAGTTTAATGTTCCATTATAATTTGTTGAATGAGTTTTAAATGGAAATTCATATGATTCCAAAACAAGGGGTTGAGCAGCTAAATGGAAGACAAATTCTGGCTCAAAATCTTTTAAACATTTATTTAAAGAGTTATAATCTCTTATATCACCAGTAATAGAATTAAATCTTTTACTCAATTTCAAATTTTCAAATAAATTTGGCTTTGTTTCTGGAGCCAATGAATATCCATTTGTTATTGCTCCAGCTTGATCTAACATATAAGCCAGCCATGCTCCCTTGAATCCAGTGTGCCCAGTAATGAATACTTTTTTATTTTTAAAAAAACTTAAAATTTTTCTAAAGTTTACCATATTTTCCAAGGTGCCTTATCTTTTTTATAAAGATCATTAAGATAATTTTTATCTCTCAAAGTATCCATAGGATGCCAGAAACCAGCGTGAATATAACTAGAAAGTTCATTGTCTTTTGCAAGATTGATCAATGGTTCTTGCTCCCAAATTGTAAAATCATCTTCAATATAATCTATAACTTTAGGTGATAAAATAAAGAAACCTCCATTAATTAATCCACCATCACCCCTAGGCTTTTCTTTAAAACTTGTAACTTTATTTTCTTCATTGATTTCAAGTGCCCCAAAACGTCCGGGGGGATAAACAGCTGAAAGAGTCGCCAGAGTTTTCTGATTTTTATGAAACTTAAAAAGTTTGTTTAGGTTAATATCTGATAACCCGTCACCATAAGTAAAGAAAAAATCTTCGCCATCATCCAAATAAGGTTTTACGCGTTTTAATCTTCCTCCAGTCATAGAATCATTGCCTGTATCCACCAAAGTTATTTTCCAATCTTCAGTATATTTATTTATAAGTTTTATTGAGTCATTTTTTAAATTGAGTTCAACGTCTGATTGATGAAGTAAAAAATTTGAGAAATATTCTTTTATAATATATCCTTTATAACCCAAACAAATAATAAATTCTTTTACCCCATAGAAAGAATATATTTTCATTATGTGCCATAATATAGGTCTTCCTTGTATCTCGACCATTGGTTTGGGCTTTAAATGTGTTTCTTCTGAAATTCGTGTGCCAAAACCTCCTGCCAATATTACTGCTTTCATAAAATAATCTTGTTAAAGTTCATTTTTTTTAAATTTTTTTATCCTTTCACTAATTTTCCTGACTCTAAATTATAAATAGTATCGCATTTATCGAGTGTGGATAATCGATGTGCTACTATTAAAATCGTCTTTTGCCCTACGAGTTTATAAATTGATTTCATAACTTCTTTTTCTGTATCTTTATCTAAAGAGCTTGTAGCTTCATCGAACACTAATATTTCAGGATTATTGTATAATGCTCTTGCTATACCAATTCTCTGTCTTTGTCCACCAGATAGCATAATGCCTGATTCTCCAACTTTTGAATCAAGACCATCAGGTAGTCCTTCAATAAATGAAGATAATTGAGCCATATTTATAACTTCCCATAATTGCTTATAGTCAATTTTTTCTTTAATTTTTCCAAAAGCAATATTTTCGGCTATGGTTGTGTCAGATAAAAAAACAAATTGAGAAACATACCCAATATTATTTCTCCAACCATTTATGTTTTCAAAGATACTGGTCCCATCAACAAGAATTTGACCTTGAGTTGGTTTGTGAAGAGCTACAAAAAGGTCAATAAATGTGCTTTTACCTGAACCAGACAAACCCTTTATACCAACTGTTGAACCCTTTTGTATTTCCAAATCGAGGTTCATAAGAATATTTTTTTTAGTTCCCTTGAAGGAAAACCCCAAGTTTTTGATCTGAATTGAATTATTAAAATTGACTCTTGGATTATCCTCAATTTTCTCAATTCCTTTAGCAGCTTCTTCAAATTCATTAATTACATATTCAACAGATGATTTATAGAATTTTGATCCTTGTTTAGACACTAAAATTTTATTTATAGATGGTAAAATTCGGAATGTTGCTGCAATATATATCCCAATTGTTGGAATAAGAGATTGAATTTCTTGCCCAGAAATTGACATAGCGGATAAATAAAAAACTAATGTAGAAACCGTAAGAAACTCAAAAAAGTAACGTGGAAAACTATTTAGAGTTGTGAATTTTGATGTAATTGAATTTATTTCAGACTTTTCTTTTGTAAATTTCTTTACAAATGGTTCAATTATTCCATACATCTTTACCTCCCTAATCCCTCGAATCCCTTCGTGTAATGTAATTGTGAATATTTCCTCTACTTTTTTTCTTTCTCTAGACCAATGATTTACAAAACTTTTTGTTATTGAAAAGTAAATAATTGTTAATAAAGTGAAAAATAGTCCAACTATAATGGTGCTTAATGGATTTATCCAGATAACACATAAAATAATGGTTGAAATAAATAATACTTCTGTTAAAATTACGAGTATGGCGTTTAAATAAAAAGAAAAATATGTGAGTTCTGTTATAATGTTTTTAGATAATGTAGCAGAACTCCTTTTAATATGGAAATGATATTCTTGGCTTAAATATAAGTTGTAGAGTTTACTAGCTAGAGAAGAATTTATTCCAAAAATGAATTTATTCTGTTTATAACTAAGTATCCCCATAAATATTGTTTTAAAAAAATAAATTAACACTATAACCAATAAGCATATAAATAGGATTTCCTGATCAGATTTTAATTTTATGTCTATTGGTATATATTCAGTAAAAAATATGCTTTGTCTAAAATCTTGATTTGAAATTACTTCTAGAACAGGAATCAACAAACCAATACCAGCAAATTCTAATATCATTCCAAAGAATAGAAGAATTGATAGAATTCCAAATTTTGTTTTAATACTTTTTGATAAAAACCTGTTTAGTTTATTTAAAATACTAAACATCTGGTAGATTATCTGTATTCATCTGTTTTTAATCTTTAATTATTTGATTTCAGGATTTGAATTTGATCCTTAATAGGTTTAACCACAATATTTAGCTTTTTTTTAATTTTATTATTTGATAAACTCATATCCCTTGGCCTTTTTACCAAATCTTTTCTTTCTTCAATTAATCCCTTCTTTATTATTGCAGGTGAAAATTTCATGATTTCAGCTATCATTAAACCAAATTCATATTTAGATATTCTTTCATCACTAGCAATATTGAATATGCCTTTTTCCCGATTTTTTAAAAGCTCAATAATTATTCTTCCTGTCTCATATACGTGAACTGGAGTAAAAAAGACATCTTGAAATAATTCTATTTTCTTTTTGTGATAAAGAGCATCTATTATAAAATCTGAAAAGGAAGGTTTGTGATTAGGACCATGACCAAAAAAATTAGTTCTAATTATTAAGGAATTGGGATTATAATTAAGAACATTTTGATCTCCTTTGAGTTTTGTTTTTGCATATTGATTTAATGGAACTGGAATATCTAATTCGGAACTTAACTCTTTGGTACCGTCAAATAAATGATCAGTAGAAATGTGAATAAATTTAATCTTTAGTTGCAAACAGGTCTTAGCTAGAATTAAAGGAACCTCAGCATTTAAATAATTTGCTTGAAAAGGATTTTTTTCACATTCTTCTACATTTGTCAATCCAACACAGTTAATTAACAAATCAATCTTATGCTTTAATAATTTTTTTTTTAATGTAGTTTCTGATATCTCTTTGACTTGAATAATATTAATTCCGTCTGCCTCAATTAATTGCTTATGTATTGTCTTAAAAATTTTAAAACTGCCCTTCCAATAATTTGCCAAAATTGTAGCTAGTAAACTAGATCCTCCAAAAAATAATACATTTTTCATATTTGAAAAACAGGGATAGTTTTATCTTTAATTGTTTCCCTTTTATAATTTGAAAATTCGTCCCAATTAGTCAAGATAGCTAAAGCATCTGATCTATCTATAATTGATTCTAGGTCATTGAATATGTTGACTTGTTTCAATAAAAATTTTATTGTCTCTGAAGAACTTCCCTTGTCCTTTAAAATATTTTTTATATCATCTATAATTCTTTTTTTCTTAACCATAGGATCATAGATTTGCAAAAAAGCACCCGCATTTAATAATTTTTCAGCGACATATATAGCTGGACTTTCTCTACTATCATTTGTATTTACCTTAAAAGCCCAACCTAAAATAGTGATTTTCTTATTTTCCACTATTCCTCCCAATCCATCTATTATTTTTTGAGTAAAGCGTGTTTTTTGATAATTATTTATTTTTACAACTTGATGCCAATATTCTGCAACTTCATGTAAGCCATAATAATGACATAGATATGTTAAATTTAAAATGTCTTTCTGAAAACAACTCCCCCCAAATCCTACAGAAGCTCTCAAAAAATCTGGTCCTATGCGAGCATCCATTCCGATTGCTCTGGAAAGTTCGTAAATGTCTGCTTCTGTTTTCTCGCACAAAGCTGAAAGACTATTAATAGATGAAATACGTTGGGCCAACATGGCATTTGAAGCTAATTTAGACAACTCTGAGGACCAAACATTAGTAGTTAATATTCTATTTAAAGGAATCCAATTTGAATAAATATCGACTAAGGCTTGAACTGCTTTTTGACCTGAGGGAGTTTGATCTCCTCCTATAAGGATTCTATCCGACTTAAATAAATCTTGGATTGCTGTCCCTTCTGCTAAAAACTCAGGGTTTGATAATATTTCAAAATGAATATTTTTAGAGTTTTCTTTCAAAATATCTTTTATCTTTTCAGCTGTTCTAACAGGAAGTGTGGATTTTTCAATGACTATTTTATCTGATTTAGAATACTTAGCAATGTCTTTAGTACAATTCTCTACGTAACGAAGATCAGCTGCCATTCCCGCCCCTTCACCTTCTGTTTTTGTTGGCGTATTAACTGCCATAAAAATCATCTCTGCCTTTTCTATATTTTTTGGGATATCATCTGAAAAGAACAGATTTCTATTGCGAACTTTTCCGACTACCTCAGCTAGACCTGGCTCAAAAACTGGAAGACTGTCAAGCGGTCCATTCCAAGCCTTTATCTTTTCTGGGTTGGAATCAACCACAATTACATTTAGGTATTTACACTTAAGTGCAATTACCGCCATAGTCGGACCTCCTACATAACCTGCTCCAATACAACAAATATTTTTTATTAGCATTTTATTTCTTTAAAATCCAAGAGGAAGACTGAATCTTTTCTCCAAGACCATCAATAAGACCAATACCATATTTCTCACAAATATATTTCTCAGCTATAATATCATTATTTTGATCCCCTCCATTTGCAAAGTAAAGCTCAAATTCATTACCATATTTTCCAGCAATATCAGAAAGGGTAGCACACTGGGTTTTATCTTTATCAATTGAAATAAATACTCTATCTACTACACCTATAGCCCGAACTATTATGTGCCGCTCATCTTGGTCCATAAACTCCTTGCTTCCCTTTAGATCTCTTTGATAATCACTATTTATAATTACCCACAGCTCATCACCATAAGGCTTAGCTTTTTCAAATAGTTCTAAATGACCTTTATGTAATGGGTTAAAATATCCTGAAACTATTACAGCTTTACGTTTACTCATTTATAATCTATTATAATGGTCTTTTCAATCCCAACAATATCTTCCACTCAAAAGTAGCTTCCAATTTGGAGTTCAATAAAAAATATTTTTTTTCTTTATTTGCAATTCAGTGTTTTGTTCCATGATAAATAATTAAACTCTCTCCTTTACTATACTCTTTGTCTTCTCCATCCAATGTAATTAATATAATCCCTTTTACTATATTCCATGTCTCAAAAACGTTTATTATGATATTGGTATTGGATTCTGCATCTTGGATCAACCTCTATAAGTTTCAACTTATAAGTTGACTCATCATGCAATAAAAAAAACGCCTCATGGACGCTCTTCAATTTCTAAAGATATCATTTGTCTTTTGAATTAAATAAAACAATATGCTCTCTATCAGCTAAAAATTTAGATGCCAGATAAAACCCTTCCTTTCTACCAATCAAATCTTCTATTTTATCCTCTAGTTGAGCAATATATTCCATATTTAGACCTTGCCCAATTAAAAATACTTCAATAAGACCAGAGTCATTACCCTTAGCATATTCTCCAATAAGAATGATCTGATCAACATCTCCCATTCGATTAAGGACAGTTTCAACCACATCTTCTAATCCTAGGTGTTTAAAAACTACTTTTTGCATTACCTCAAAAAGTGGATGATTAATATTGGCCTTATACTCTACCTTGTTATCCACTTTTATTTTTTCAAGATAACCTGCTCCTTGTAAGTGATTAAGCTCCTTTCGGATAGCATTAGTTGACTCACCCATTTCGGTTGCCAAACCATTTAAATATCCTCTATTGGCCTGAGAGATAAAAAATTTAATGAGTAATCTTAACCGGGTTTTAGAAGTAATAAGTTCACCTAGCATGTATAATTTTCTTTTTAGGAACGGCTCCGCCTCATCTGTCCCATAGGGGCAAAGTTAAATTTCCTATAGTATTTAAAAAAAGTTAATCTTAAGCTACCTGTTTTTTTAGAAATATACTCATTCCTAAAGAAGCAAGCTCTAATTTAACTTTTGTATTATCTGTTTCTACTACTCTTCCAGAAATTCCTGAAAAAGGACCCTCCTTGATAGTATGAATTTCTCCTACTAAAAGTTTAGTAACTTTTATGTCACTATATAATCCATTTAAGTGATTTTGCATCATACTAATCTCTTTTGAAGCTACAATTGCGGGTTTTCCAAGAAAAAATAAATACCTTACAACTCCAACACAGGAAAATACCTTATTACGCTTATTCTCTTCTATATTAACCATTACATAGGAAGAGAGTAATGGTTTTTCTACTTTTTTCTTTCTATCGGAATATTGTTTAAGAACAGTTATAGTTGGACAATAGTTTTTAATACCCATTGCAGATA
>MDTC01056563.1_pt1 | contig 14480 bp, 9 predicted proteins | sample 811181 | NCBI WGS metagenome assembly MDTC01 (sample SAMN05326644, study PRJNA326480) | marine metagenome | isolation source: seawater | place: Pacific Ocean: North | collected 2011 | reverse complement strand
TATCTGTTTGTATACAATTCTGACTCTATCGTATTTAGAAGGGAATTAACTAATTTAGGGTCAGGCCAAATATCTTTTAAAAAGACTTTTTTACCTTGCTTGTTAAGCCCAAGAGGCTCTTTTGTAATGTCTAAGGTAGTTGAGCCCAATATAGAGTACGCCACCACCAAAGGAGGAGAAGCTAACCAATTTGCCTTAATTAATGGGTGAACTCGTCCTTCAAAGTTTCTATTACCAGATAAAATAGAGCTAACGTTTAAATTATTTCCTATAATTTCTTGCTCTACATTATTGTCTAAAGGCCCAGAGTTTCCAATACATGTAGTGCATCCATATCCAACAACATTAAAACCTAGTTTTTCTAAATAGACTAAAAGGCCTAGATTTTCTAAATAGTCTTTAACGACTTGACTTCCTGGTGCTAGTGAGGTCTTAACCCAATTTTTTTTTGATAGGCCTTTTTCATAAGCGTTCTTAGCTAAAAGACCTGCAGCAATCATTAAGTAAGGGTTAGCAGTATTGGTACAACTAGTTATGGCTGCCAAAACAACATCACCATTATTAAGGTTTTTAAATTGCTTTAGTTCTACATCATTATTAGCTTCTTTAATAATCTCCATACTTTTCTTATGCACATCTGTAAGTAGTACTTTATCTTGAGGCCTCTTCGGCCCTGCTAAAACAGAATTTATTTTTGATATATCTAGCTCAATTTCTTCGTTATATAATTTTTTTATGCGAGTGGACTCATTGTAATCATACCAAAGACCTTGCTCTTTAGCATATTTTTCCACTATTAAACAGTGATTTTTTTCTCTTCCAGTATTTTTAAGATATTTGATAGTTTCCTTGTCTATAGGAAAAAACCCACAAGTCGCTCCATATTCAGGAGCCATATTAGCTATAGTGGCTCTATCAGCTAAAGAAAGCGCAGTTAATGCAGAGCCATAAAATTCAACAAACTTATTAACAACTCCATGTTTTCTTAAAATATTGGTAATAGTCAGAACTAAGTCTGTGGGAGTTGCATTACCTGATAATTTTCCATGTAAATTTACACCTACTACTTTAGGAGGAGACATTGCAATTGCTTCTCCTAACATAACAGCTTCAGCTTCAATTCCGCCTACCCCCCACCCTAATACAGATAATCCATTGATCATGGTTGTATGACTATCGGTACCTACAACGCTGTCGGGGTAAACAGTATTATTTTCTTTATTATGCCATACTACTTTTGCTAAAAATTCCATATTTACCTGGTGACATATTCCTACCCCAGGAGGAATTACTCTAAAGTTTTTTAGATTTTTTTGACCCCATTTCAAGAATTTGTATCTTTCTTGATTTCTTTCAAACTCCAACTCAGTATTAATGTTAAGTGCTTCTGAAGAGGCATATTTATCGACCATAACAGAGTGGTCTACCACCAGATCGACAGGTTTTAAAGGATTAATTTTTGAAGCATCAATTTTTGACCTTTCTTGAGCACTTTCTCTCATAGAAGCTAGGTCAGCTAGAGCTGGTACACCAGTGAAGTCTTGCATTAAAACTCTAGAAGGGTAAAAATCAATTTCCCCAAAAATATCTTTTCCCTCTAGCTTGTTGTTCAAAAAATTTATTTTTTTAATGATTTCTTTTTCTGATAAAGTATTTCTTAATATATTTTCGACCAAAACCTTATATGAATATGGAAATTTAGAACAAAAAGATAACTCTTCTTCTAAAAATTTTATGCTGTAAAAATTAAGTTTTTCGTCATTATTAAGTTTTGCAAGATACTTTGATTGCATTATATTACTCTACCGAACCAGCTCCGGGCTTTTCTGAGAAATATTTGCTAAATTTATCTTCTTCATCTTTAAATTTATCCCCATCAGCAGGAGGATCTCCCTTTTTAACAATATTCGGCCACTTTTCAGAAAACTCTTCATTTAATTTAGTCCACTTCGCAGCATTATCATCTGAGTCGGGTAAGATTGCTTCTGCTGGACACTCTGGTTCACAAACACCACAATCAATACACTCATCAGGATTAATTACTAACATATTATCCCCTTCGTAAAAGCAGTCAACCGGGCAAACTTCACAACAGTCCATATATTTACATTTTATACATGACTCGGTAACTACATAGGGCATAACAAAACTTCCTTTCTATTTTTCTAAAGAACTTAAAGCTTTTTTTTTAGCATCATTACTATCTTTTGCCTCAACATACAGTAATCCTGCTATTTTTCTTATTAACATATCCTCGTAAGGATCCACATTATTATCAATTAAACAAACTTTCCAGAGCATTTCAATCACTTCTTTTCTTTTTTCTAAACTCCAACTATCTTTCACTTTTTTTGTATGAGTAATAAGATCAGCATTATCTCTTAAATTTTCATTAACTTTTTCAATTGTTTCTTCAACAACACTATCACTTTCTATCTGAAACTGGTTTTTTATAATAGTAGCTATTATTTTTTTTTCTCTTTCTTCAAAAACTTCATCAATATTTGCTGCTTCAATCATAAGATATATGACAGCTAAAACATCATCGTTTATCTTTTGCTCACTAGGAGTTTGTTTTTTTTTAGTAAATAAATTAAACATAAAATTTATATATACAGATTAAAATTTATTGCAACTTTTTTAGGACATAAAAAGGATTATCTTTATCATAAGTAGATTTATAATTCTTTATTTTCCGCTTTATCCAATAACTAACATTAGAGGTTCCTGCTATTTTAGTAAAGCCCAAAAACATTAAAATATCGTGTAAAATAAATGAAGAGATCTTAAATTTATATAAGAAACAATAATCAAAATAATACGTGCTTTTTTTCCTTCTAAATATGAAAATAGCAATTTTTTCTAAAAAACTAACCTTTACTGCCATATTTTTAATTTTTATATAACCAATAAGATGAAGAAGGTTTTCAGAGATATTTTTAATATCAACTAAAACATTTACGTTTGGAGGCATTTTCATAATTTTTCCTTTAAAATAGAGGCTTCCTAAAGCCCATCTAATATCCTTATAATTTTTTAGAACTAAACTCTTGTAAAACGCATGAGACTTTCCAAAAATTATATTATTTTTAAACAGAGACTTTTTTTCATCTATGCTTAATTTTATCAAATCGTTTTTGGGATCATTTAAATTTACAACACCAAAATTTTTATCCAAGGAAAATAAAAAAGAATGTATTTTTCTATTATTTATTTTTGATGATAATTCAGGATTCCAAAAAATAATATAAATCTTTTTTTTTATTTCTAAATTTACTTTTTCTAAAATTTTTAAATATGTTGATTGATTTAAATAATGATTGTTATTTATTATTATCTTTGGCTCTAGCAGATTTTTTCCCTTCCAAAGATATCCTATTTTGTTTAAATTTACATATAAATCTCCCTCACGATCAATGATAATATTGATATTATTATTAATAAAATGACTGGCATATTCTTCTAATAATAACTTAACTTTTTTAGAAACTTCGATTTTTAAAAACTTATTTTTAAATAAAGACTCTTGATCATAAATTTTTACCAGAAAACCATATATTTTTCCTATGGCTCTTTCGTTTAGAAGTATTTCATTATTAGGGTTTATTTTAACTTCTAATGATTTCTTTAGATTATACTCTTTTAAAAATATTCTTAACTTCTTGTCTACAAACTCATTAGTCAACCTTTGGTGCAGAGCATCAGATAGCAGTCTTTCAGTTTCTAGTGCTAATTGTTTTAAATCTTGATTGTTTTTTGTCCAGTGGGTTCTATTAGATATATAGTTCCAAAACCTGGTTTTAGCTAACCTAAAAGTGAGCATATCAATACTGCCCTCGAGGTTTTGAAGTTTTTTTGTTTCAGAAATAGCCCAAGGTGTATTTAAATAACCAGAGTCAACTATATTGCAATAAATTTTGACTAATAGATCCGAAAATATGTTATCTAAATTTTTAAAATAATCAGGAATTGTACTTATGTCCCAAAGAAGTTTAATATTACTTTCACAAAATAGTTTTTCTCTTATTAGTTTTAAACTAGATAAAAATTTTAAAGTATTTTCATCTCTTTTGTTTTGCGTTTTGATTAGCCTAGGATCAGTGCTTTTTTTTTCTAAAGACTTTAGTAAATTATAAACACTGGAAAAGTCTAGGCTGCTCTCTCTCCAAAAAAGAAATTCTATAGCTTGATAATTATTAGTTTCAATAGATTTTATAGTCTTATTGGTCAGGTTTTGACAATTTAGAGTAGTTGAAAATGCACCATCTTCTATATTTCTGCCTGCTCTTCCAGCAATTTGCCCAAGCTCGCTGTCTTTTAGAAACCTATTTTCTTTTCCATCAAACTTTCTGATAGAAGAAAAGGAAGCATTTTTAATATCTAAATTCAAGCCCATACCTATAGCATCTGTGGCTACTATATAATCAACTGTTCCTTCTTCAAACATTGATACTTGCGAGTTTCTAGTTTGAGGACTTAAAGATCCCATAACAACTGCTGCTCCACCTTTTAATGCTTTTATTTTTGAGGCAATACTGTAGACATCATTAGAATTAAAAGCAATTACTGCTGACCTTTTAGGAAGAGACAAAAGTCCCTTTTTCCCTATAAAAGATAGTTTTGACCTTCTTTTTTTTTCTAATATAGAAGATTTTGGAAACATACTTTTTAAGATATTTTCCATAGAATCAGATCCTAAAAATAATGTTTCTATATTTCCTCTAAAGTTTAAAAGCCTATCTGTGAAGACATGCCCTCTTTCAAAGTCATTACATAACTGAATTTCGTCAACTGCTACAAAATCAAAGGATTTTTCTGTTGGCATTGCCTCTACAGTAGTTATAAAATATTTTGCAGTAGTAGGAGAAATTTGCTCTTCACCAGTAACTAAGGAAACTTTTAATTTTCCAACTTTATTTACAACTTTTTCATAAACTTCTCGAGCTAGCAACCTAAGAGGAAGGCCTATAACTCCATTAGGGTAAGTTAACATTTTTTCTATGGCATAATAAGTTTTTCCAGTATTAGTTGGACCAAGAACAAAAACTAGGTTTTCATTTTCATCCATACTTTAATGCGCTTCTTCCCAGTTTTTTCCTTCTCCAACTGAAACAGCAAGCGGTATATCTAGCTTTATAATAGGTTTATGAGCATTCATCATTATATCAGTTATTATATTTTTAATTTTTTTCATATCAGTTTCTGCAGTTTCAAATACTAATTCATCATGTACTTGTAATAACATGGCGGTTTTAGAAAATGCATCTTTGTGCTTAATTTTGTAAAGTTTAATCATAGCTCTTTTTATAATATCAGCTGCTGTTCCTTGTATCGGAGCATTTATAGCCTGTCTTTCAGCATAATTTCGCATCATAGGGTTTTTGCTATTGTAGTCTTTTATGTGTATCTTCCTACCAAGCAGAGTTTTAACATAACCATTTTCTTGCAGCGTATCTTTTATTTTTTTCATGTATTCTTTAATACCAGGGTACATTAAAAAATATTCTTCTATATATTTTTTTGCATCGCTCCTAGAAACTCCTATTTGTTTCGCTAGACCAAATGCAGAAAGACCATAGATAATACCAAAATTTATAGCTTTTGCATTTCTCCGTTCTTCTTGAGAAACTCTTTCAATAGGAATATTTAGTATTTGGCTTGCTGTTAGTTTATGAATATCCTGATTTTTTAAAAATGCTTTTTTAAGACTAGCAATATTTGCAATTTGAGAAAGCAGGCGCAACTCTATTTGAGAATAGTCAAAACATAACAATTTACAGCCTTCGTCTGCAACAAATGACTTTCTAATTTTTTTTCCATTCTCAGTTTTGATTGGTATGTTTTGTAGGTTAGGGTCAGTAGAAGAAAGCCTTCCGGTCTGAGCTCCCGTCATTTGAAAAGTAGTATGAATGCGATTAGTTTTTTCATTTATATTTGATACCAAGCTATCTGTATAGGTGTTTTTTAATTTATTAATTTCTCTCCATTTCAAAATTAGGTCTGCAATTTCAAAACCCTCTTCCATTAAAAGCTCTAGTACTTCTGAGTTAGTAGAAAATCCACCTGATTTGTTTTTCTTTTTATGTGGTAGATCTAGACTTTCAAAAAGAATACTGCCTAGTTGTTTAGTGGAATTAATATTGAACTCCTCTCCAGACAAACTATAAATTTTCTTTTGTAATTTAATTATATCAGATTCAAATTCTTCAGATAATTTTTGCAAGCTTTTTTTATCAACCTTAATACCTTTCATTTCCATATCTGCTATTACTTTCACAAGAGGCTTTTCGATATTTTGATATACAGCCATTAACTTATTATTGACCAAAAGTTTTTTAAGGCTTAACCATAACCTAAGAGTATAATCTGCATCTTCACATGAGTAATTTGTTGCTTTTTCAATACTTACTTCAGCAAAAGGAATTTCCTTTTTTCCAGTTCCTACTAAGTCTTTATACTTAATTTTTTCGAAGTTAAGATATATATTACATAAAAGATCTAAGTTGTGATTATGTAGACCAGAGAAAAGTGTATAGGATATCAGCATTGTATCCTCGATGGTTGTAATTCTTGAAAACCCATTTGATTGTAAAACTATTTCATCATACTTAATATTTTGCCCAATCTTTATTATAGATGAGTCTTTCAATATAGGGTTAAGAATAAGGGCTACTTTTTCTTTATTTAATAAATTGCTTGAAGGAATATTTTTAGTATGTAACATAGGTATGTAACATGCTAAGCCTGCTTTCCAAGATAAACTTATTCCAATCAAATTAGCATTATTAGGTTTGATAGAGTCAGTTTCTGTATCTATTACAAAAAACCCTATTTTTTTTATTAAGTTAATAATTTCAATAAGATCACTCTCTTGGGTAATAGTTTGATATGAACTTTTCACAGTTATATTTTTATCATGCTCATTGAATTTATTTTTAGCGGACTCAATTTTTGAATGTAAATTATTAAAGTTATACTTTTGAAAAAACTCAGATAATTTAGAACTGTTCACAGACGCATCAGAAATTTTTTCTGAAACTATTTCTATGTCAATATCTGACTTAAGAGTAACAAGTTTTTTAGATATAGTAATATTTTCTATATTATTTTTAATTGCTTCCCTTCTTTTATTTTGTTTAATTTTGCTAAAGTTATTTAATATATTTTCCAAACTACCAAACTCGTTCACTAGTAATGCGGCTGTTTTTATTCCTATGCCAGGCGCTCCAGGTATATTGTCAACATTGTCTCCGGCCAAACTTTGAACATCTATTACTTTTTCAGGATAAACTCCGAATTTTTCAAATACTTCCTCATATCCTATAACCTTATTTTTGATAGGGTCTCTCATATGAATATTTTTATTCACTAACTGCATAAGATCTTTATCTGAAGATACTATTTCTACACTCCACTTTCTTTTGTCAAAAAAGTTTGCATAAGTAGCTATTAAATCGTCAGCTTCAAAACCTGGAAGTTCTACCCTCGTAATGTTGAATGCATCTACAGCTTCTCGAATTATTTCAAATTGCGGTATAAGGTCTTCTGGTGCCTCGCCTCTGTTAGCTTTATAGGAATTATAAATATCATTTCTAAATGTTTTTTTTGCACTATCAAATATTACAACAACTTTATCAGAGTTCTTTTCTTCTAATAGTTTTAGCAACATATTACAAAATCCTAAAACAGCACCAGTAGGAATTCCATTTTTACTAGTTAGAGGAGGTAAAGCATAATAAGCTCTGAATATGAAACCAGACCCATCAATTAAAGAAATTTTTTTATTTTTAACCATAAATTTCCTATATCATATAATAATGTTTACAAAAAATTATACAATTATTTCTCTATATTCTAGTGTTTTCATTGTGATTGGTCTATTAACGGCATATTTTCCTCTGTGGTTAAATCAAGCTCTAAAATTAGAAACACATCATATAGGATATATTTTAAGTTTATCTGGAGTATTAAAAGTTATTTTCACTCTAACTATCACAGCTTTTATTAAAAACGGAAATTATTTACGGGCGTCCCTTATATTTATAACAGCTTTTACGGCGACTTTATTTTTAGTCATTTATTACTTTAAGTCAGCCTTGCCTTTTTCGCTTATTTTTTTTATGGTTATTTTATTTTTAATATCCTTTTCTCCAGTTTTGCCATTTATTGAGACCTTCTATTCAAGCTTAGTAAAAAAATCATTTGAAAATTATGGAAAAATAAGAATCAGTGGTTCTATTTCATTTTGTATAGCTGTTTTTCTTTTCGGATTTTTTTTTAGTAAATTTTCTTTGACTATATTTCCAGTAGTTTTAGTAATTTCTTTGCTTATGATAGGGTTTAGTGTCTTTATGATACCAAGTACAGTTGGTATACAAAAATATAAAAATTTAGAAAGCTACAAAACTTTTTTTAAAAAAAAAAATAAAAATTTAGTCATTATCGTACTGGCATGTAGCCTGTTACAGTCTACTCACGCAATGTATTATGCCTACTCAACTATTATGTGGGAGAATAAAGGGCTGGATTTTTTTAAAGTAGGCATGTTATGGTCTTTTGCCATTGCTGCTGAGATATTATTTTTTTTAATAATTGATAAAAATTTTAAATCAAACTTAATATATAAAACTTTAATATTTTGTTCCATAGCTTCATTTATAAGATGGGGATTAACCTATTTAGTAGAAAACTTTTATATTTTATTAATAGTTCAAACTTTACATGGGATTACTTTTGCATTAACTCATTATACTATGATTTTTTCTATAAATACAAAATTAAAACAATCATCAAAGTTGCTTGTACAATCAGTGTATTTTACATTAAATGGAGGAATATTTATTACTATATTAACTATTGCTTGTGGACACTTGACTTCTTATACAAAAGAAGATGAGGGATACTTGCTAATGTCATTAATAGCTTTTTTAAGTCTAATATTGGTATATAAAAATAGGAAAATTTTAAAATGAGTAGAGTTACTCTAAATTTAGATAATAAAGCGCTTAAAGTGAATAAGCTTACAAAAAAGTATTTTCATAAATCTCAAAATAAAAAAATTTTTGCTTTAGATGAAGTTACATTTTCTATAGAAAAGGGTTCCATGATAGCTTTGTTAGGTCCTAATGGCGCAGGAAAGTCTACTCTTATAAATATTCTAGCAGGCATTACAAATAAAAGCTCTGGAAAAGCATTTATTAACGGTTTTGATTTAGATAAAGCTGTTAATGAAGCAAAGTTATCTATTGGAGTAGTTCCTCAAGAGTTAGTAATGGATCCTTATTTTACGCCTAGAGAAACATTAAATTTTCAGTCAGGTTACTATGGAGTAAAAAAGAAAAATTACATAACTGAAAAGCTATTAGAAAAACTAAGTCTAAAAGATAAGGCTGATTCTTATGTTAGATACTTATCTGGAGGCATGAAAAGAAGGCTAATGATTGCAAAGGCAATGGTGCATTCACCACCAATATTGATATTAGATGAACCAACTGCAGGAGTCGATGTAAATCTAAGACAAACTTTGTGGGATTCAATTAAGGAATTAAATAGCAAAGGAACTACAATACTTCTCACAACTCACTATTTAGAGGAAGCAGAAAACTTGTGCAAAGATGTAGTGATGATTGATAAAGGAAAGATTGTTATCCAAGGAGAAATAAAGAAGTTATTAAAAAATATAGATTTGAAGTCTGTCAATATATATACTGAAAATAAAATTAAAAAATTACCTAATGAATTATCTAACTTCGGGTTTTCACTAAAGAATGATGGGTGCTTTCTTATAAACTACAGGCCGTCTAAAACCTCAATGGAAAATATCTTAAATTTAATATTAAAAAATAATATAATAATAAAAGATATTGTTACTACTGAACCTAGTCTAGAAGATTTATTTAATCATTTGGTGCAATAGCTTACCTAACTTTCCAAGTAAGCATTGAAGACATTAAGAAGTTCCATATTGCGCCTACTAAAGCTCCTACAATCCCTGATATATACCAAGTTATGGAAACCTCATTTAATTTTCCTAAATATAAATAGTTGGCTATACCAACATTAGCTACTGCTCCTAGCCCACAAGTGATATAAAAAATTATCAGGGCTTTAAAAGCTTGAAGTCCTTTTTTTTGTCTATCTCTGTAAGTTAAAATATTATTTAAAAAAAAGTTGCTAGTCATAGCCGAGAATGTAGCTATGCTTTGTGATAAAATAAAGCTAATCCCATAGGTTTTGAGAACGAATAAAACCATTAAGTGAGTTAATACCCCTGTACCACCTATGGTACAAAAAGACAAAAATCTTGCAGGAATAATTTTGCCAAATCTAGTTTCCCATAACAAAAGCAAGTATTCCCAAACTACCATGGCGTCAAGTTTAGACTCTCCAAATTTTCTTGCCTTGAAATTAAAGGAAATCTCTTTGTATTTTACTTTATTCCCAATTGATGAAAATATATCCAATAAAATTTTAAAGCCTAAGCCAGTTAATTTTGGGGCTTGTGCTTCTACTATTTCTCTTTTAACTAAGAAAAAACCACTCATAGGATCGCTAAGTTGCACACGAGATATTTTATTCGCCAGCCAATTTGCTGCTTTCGAAACTGCATTTCTTTTTTTTGATAAGGCTGTAGTATTTTTTTTTTCTAAAAATCTACTTCCAACTACTATGTCTAGTTTATATTTTTTCTGAATTTTAATCATTTCTAATATTTTGCTTTCATCATGTTGTAAATCTGCATCCATTATCACTAAAAGATCGGCAGAACTAGATAGACAACCTTCTATTACTGCTGATGAAAGGCCTCTTCTCCCAATTCTTCTAATACATCTAATATTTTTATATTTTTTAGAAAGATGTTTTACCACTTCATATGTTCTATCAAGAGAGTTATCATCTACAAAAATAATTTCATATCCCTTAAAGCTTTTCATAGTCTTTTTTATTGCTAAAATAAAAGGCTCAACATTTTGAGCTTCGTTATAAGTAGGGGCTATTATGCTAAGAAGCATGATTAGTTTTCAACCCTTTCACAAAAGGGAATAAATTATTTTTAAGCCAATATAAAAAAACTATGAGGCTTAAAGTCCAAGTTAAGTAACTATATCTACCGCCTACATGATAAAAAAGAATCAACGATAATAATGAAATTGATGTCCAAGAAATTAATCTGATAATTTTATCGCTTTTTCTATTTAAAGCTATATAAATATTCGACACTATAGCTAAATGATACCAAATTTCATAAACTCTTAACTCCCCTGAAACATGAGATACTATTTTTTTCCATAAGGCAGCATCAAGATTCAATTTAAATAAAGATATTAAAAACATAATATAGTCCATGGGTTTAGCGCCAAGATTCCAATCTTTATATGCAGCTATGGTAAGAGGTATTATTTCCTTTGTAAAATAATAATTATGAATAGGCATAATTAAACAAGGGGTTAACCCTAGCCCAAATAATATAAAACCATAATAACTCTTCTTTCTTAAAAGAAAAATAAAAATATATATAACTAATACAATAAAAGCAGGCAGTATATTTGCTCTTAGTCCTAGAGAAAGACCTAACATAAGTCCACCAAAAAAGAAGTAAATATTTTCTATCTTGATATCTTCTATTTTTATTTTATGAATATTTATTATAATTGCTATACAAGACAGGAATAGCAAATTTGATAAGGGCTCGGCAAACCCACGCATTGATAACTTAACATAGTAAAAATGAAAAAACCCAAATGCTTCAAATAATGGAAAAAGAAACCAACAAAAAATAGCAAATATAGCCCACGATTTTCCGAGCAAGTTTTTTAATATACTAAATAAAATTAAGGGTAAAAAAGTTATTATAAAAAATAGCATCCAAGGAGACTCATCAAATAGAATATAATTAATTACCCATATATACCTGTAAAAAGGCATTAAATCATATGCACTTTCTCCTCCTCTAAATGCTTCAACATAATTATTAGTAATTAAACTTTCAACAATTAAGTGAGCAAAGTGAACATAAAGAAGTCCATCATTTCCACCTTCAAATAAAATAAACTTATCTAAAATAGAAGCTTGATAGAGATACATTAGTGAAAAGGAAAAAAGAAATGAAAACCCAAAAAAAAGTAAATAAAGTTTTTTAAAATTATTATAAATTATTAAACACATTATTAAGGCTAAGATAAATTGTGAATATTCTTTAAAAATATTCTTTATTAAAATAGCTTTATTAGGATAAAAAGTGACATTTAGTTTGGGAGTAATGCCAGTTTCGATTAGCCATATAGTAAAGGTATTTGTAACTTCGCTATAAAAATTATTTACAAATATACATTTCTTCTCTAAATGATTAATACTTTTATAAGTATCAATTTCTAAATATGCCTGACCTTTCCAGCATAGCTGAGAATTTGTCTCTTTAAAATCTTTAGGAAATGTATATTTTACGAAAAAAGGCAGTAATTCTCTTTTGGGTTGTTGGTTGCCATAGGCATTATATTTTGTATTATTAAAAGCACTTTGTTGAAAGGCATAACGATTATGCCAGTTTATTTTTTTAACGTACCTGCTTTCATTACTCTTTTTAAAAATTTGTGAAACTCCTGTATCAAATATATATGGAGCTGGAGCAGAAATATTTTCGGGGAATTTTTTTACAAAATCTTCATTTAGGTGTTTATAAACAATGGGAGGTAATTTTTTTTTAAAAACACTGTCAGTAAAATCACCTCCAATGAATACATTGCTACCTTCTAAAATATAAGGAGTTTTCATATAATTTTTTATGCATAGTGATAAAATTGTAATACTTATTATTAATATCCAATTTCTTTTATCAAAAGATATAACTCCTGCGTAGATGCACATAAATAATATTATCCATGCAAACAAACCTAGCCATGATGAATTTAAAAAGCCTATAGTTAATATGAAGTTAATAATGAAAAATAAATTATATATTATCTTTAAATTAAAAGAGCTATTTATTTTTAACATAATAGTTTCAACGTATTTGGCTTTTTATATAATATTTAATTCTCTAGCAATAAAATCTATTACACTATTTAATTCATTATGAGCTAAACTATTTGGCGCGGTCTCACCAATCCAATTACCTGATTCTACCCCTTTTTGAAAGTCAGACCTCAGAGATATTTGGGGAGAGAGTTTCCATTGAGAAGGTAATACTTCTATTATCTTGTCTCTTGGTAGGTTTTTTTGAGGATGAATTCTTGAAGGAACTATTATGCCTTTTGTTTCTTGATTTTCATTAAAGGTAGAAATAACCCTTTCTATTAAGGGGAATGTTGCTTCCCATTCTAACGAACTTAAGCCCACAGGAATAATAACGTTTCTAACCTGCCTTAATAATTCAGTAAAAATAATTATGTCTATAGGCGGCAGGTCCGTAACGACGATATCACAGTCTAGAGCCATATTTGATACTGCAGCTCCCCAAGTATGTAATGCATGATGAAGGTTGCTAGAGGAGTTTGGAAGTGTAAGTCTTCTTACTTTTAAACCTTTAATTTTTGAATTTTCCATCCAAAGACTTGTAGATCCTATAGGATCAGCATCTATCAATACACATTCCAAATTATAATTTATAGCAAATCCTGCAGCCAAGTTGACTGCAAGAGTGGTTTTTCCAACCCCTCCTTTTCTATTTGTAATTGCTAAAATATTGTTAACCATATCTAAATTATATTATTATTCAAAACAATGTTAAAAAAAAGAATTGCTATTAGCAAGATTATTACCATCACCTTTATTCCTTTTACAATACGAGGAAAAACTAATCTAAGTAAGAATACTAAAAATATACTAAATAAAAGCTTAAGTAAAATTTTGCTCACCATTTAATAAAATACTAAAAACCAATTGCAACACCTTCTCTTCTATGGTCTGATGCCCCTCCCCAAAAAGATCCATATTTCCATATTACATTTAATCCACTATTCATTTCTTTTTTTACAATATCGTGGCCAAGCAGCCTAAGGCTAGAAGAAATATTAGACTCAAAATTTGTTTTTTCTATTTCAGAAAACTTATTTCTAGAACATAAGTGAGGCATGTTAATAGCTTCCTCTAGACTAACACGAAAATTAATTATGTAAAAAAGTGTTTTTGCTACATAGCAAATGATTCTGCTACCGCCTGGGGAACCTAGTACTCCTATCAATTGCTTATCTTTAAAAACCATAGTAGGAGACATGCTAGATCTAGGTCTTTTTTTTGGTTCTACCGAATTCGCAACTTTTTTCCCTTGTTGGTTATGACTTAAAAATGAGAAGTCTGTTAATTGATTATTTAAAAAAAACCCTCCAACAGTTTTTCCGGAACCAAAAGCAAACTCTATACTACTAGTAAGAGATACGGCATTCCCATAATGATCAATTATACTAATGTGTGTGGTTGCAGGCAGATTTAAATTTATTCCTGAGTCTAAGTTATTATTTTTAAATATCTTTAGATCTCCACTT
>MDTC01006290.1_pt1 | contig 14480 bp, 12 predicted proteins | sample 811181 | NCBI WGS metagenome assembly MDTC01 (sample SAMN05326644, study PRJNA326480) | marine metagenome | isolation source: seawater | place: Pacific Ocean: North | collected 2011 | reverse complement strand
GTTAATCCTGAAATTATATTAAATGCTGCAACAATAATTATTAATGTGAGTATTATAAACATTACATTTCTCTCAACTTTTAATGCACTAAAAAATGACTTATTCAAATCACTCCAAGAATAAACAAAAAGTTCTTTATTTTCTGAGACTATATATTTTTTCAAAAAATCTGCTTTTAAAGGTTTTTCTAAATATATTTCCAACCTTAAATCATAATCTGATTTATCAAAAATAGATAATGCATCTTTTAAATTCAAAAATACTAAATTTTGATCAAATTCATAAAAACCACTATTAAATATTCCGGATATTAAATAATTATCTTGTTTGGGCACGCCACCAAATGGAGTATTTATTAGTGAAGTTGATATAATATTAATTTTGTCCCCGACTTTAACATTGAGAGTAAAAGCCAATTCACCACCTATTAAAACCGTACCATTGATGAAATCGTTGTAGTCACCATCTATAATCTTATCTTTTATGTAGAATTTACTTAATTCTTTGCTATCGATACCTTTGACTAAGACCCCTTTTGTGTTTTCTTTTGTTAAAACTACAGCTTCGCTGCTATATGAATTTGAATAGGAAACAATTTTATATTTTTTTTTAATATCTTTTTTGAGTGAAAAAAGATTCTTACCATTAGGCTCGATAACTACATGGGGATTTAGTCCTAAAATTTTATTTGTCAAATCTGTTCTAAAACCGTTCATTACTGACATCACTATAATTAATATAGCCACGCCAAGCGTAATTCCTAGAAATGAAAAAAGTGATATCACTTTCAAAAAACCTTCTTTTTTTTTAGGCTTTAGATTTCTGTATGAAATTAATCTTTCTACTTTTGTAAACAAATTAATTTTTAAGTTTTGACACAATATCACTTAAGCTCATTGCTTGGCTTTCAGTGTTAACCTCTTTAAATTCAAAATTATTATTTGTTGATTTTGAACCAACTATAATTTGATAAGGTATTCCTATTAGGTCATGTTTTTTAAATTTATTAGACATATTTTCATCAACATCGTCTAACAATACGTCAATATTTTGTTTTTTTAATTCCTCGTAAATTTTTTTAGCTTTTATGAGGTTTTCGTTGTCATTTTTATTGATACTTGGAATAATTACTACATCAAATGGCGCTATTGATTTGGGCCATTTCATAATATCATTTTCATACTTTGCCTCTATGACTGCTCCTACTAATCTTGAAACACCAATCCCGTAAGAACCCATTTTTACGGAGTCTTTTTTTCCTCCTTGATTATCAATAAAACAATTTAGTGGTTTTGAATATTTATCACCAAAATAAAATATATGACCTACTTCTATTCCTTTGGTAACAACTTGACTTTTTTTATCAACTTTATTGTCAAATTCTTTTTGATTAAATTTTTCGTCTGTAACTGCATAAATTGAAGAAAAGTCTTTTCTAATCTTTTCAAGAGATTTATCTGAATTGTCATATTGTTTTATATTTATATTAAAAATATTTTTATCTGCATAAATTTTACTTTCTCCTGTGTCTGCCAAAATAATAAATTCATGTGATAAATCTCCACCTATTGGACCTGTGTCAGCTGACATAGGTATAGCTTTTAATTCCATTCGATTAAATGTTTTTAAATAAGAGTAAAACATTTTATTATAGGAATTTTTGGCAGACATATCATCTAAATCAAATGAATATGCATCTTTCATGTAAAATTCTCTACATCTCATAACGCCAAATCTTGGCCTAATTTCATCCCTAAATTTCCATTGAATATGATAAAGTATTTGAGGTAAGGATTTGTATGATTTTACACTTGATCTAAATATTTCTGTCATCAACTCTTCATTTGTTGGACCGTAAAGCATTTCTCTACCTTGACGATCTTTTATTCTTAGCATTTCTTCTCCATAATCTTCGTATCTACCGCTTTCTTTCCATATATCTGCAGACTGTATTGTTGGCATTAACATTTCTTGTGCTCCTATGTTATTTTGTTCTTCTCTTACTATTTGTTCAATTTTTTTCATTACTTTAAATCCTAATGGCAACCAAGAATAGATACCAGCAGACGATTGTTTTATCATGCCAGATCTTAACATTAACTGATGTGATTTTATTTTCGCCTCGGAGGGCAAATCTTTAATTATTGGAATAAATAATTTTGATAACAGCATTATTGTAAATACTCTCTTAAATTAAAATAATTATATTTAACCATATAATATATTCCCAAGAAAATTATTGTAGTAATTAATGTGGAATAAATAAATTTAGACAATATTTTGGGGTTTTTTGGCGCTCCAGGGTCATTTCCGCCTATGCTCTCTTTAAATTGACGTCTTTCAGATTTGATGCCTACTGGTAATATAGAAAAGAAGACTATCCACCAAATACAGACATAAGTTACTAAAGAGCCAGTAATGCTCATTCTATATCCTTGCTATATTAATATTAGTAAAAGGTTTTTTTCCAGTTCTTGCTTTTATTATTTTTCTGCAATTTTGTTTTAACGAATCTATTAAATTTTTTTCTTGATTTTTTGTTTGTAAAGAGAATGTTCGACAAATATTCGATATTTCATCTTCCATTTCAAAAACAAATTTTTCATTCATTTCATCTTCGGGTATTCCTTTGTAGGAAATTATAGGTTTTTTTAATTTTCCATTATTAGATACGATTAATGTGATTTCTAAATATCCATTTAAAGACAAGTTTTTTCTTTCTTTAATTGATTGAGAATCTTCATTTACACTAATTGATCCATCTAAATAAATTCTACCTGAAGGAGCTTTATCGATAATTTTCGGGGTAGAGCCAGGATATATTTGTATCATATCACCGTTTTCAATTAATAATGTTTGTGGAATTTGCATTTTTTTTGCAAATTCAACATGTTCTTTCATATGCCTATGCTCGCCATGAACCGGAATGATGCACTTAGGTTTTACCCACTTGTACATATCTTTTAGATCATCTCTATTTGGATGTCCTGAAACGTGAACAAATGCATTTTCTTCAGTGATTATTTCAACATCTTCTTTAGTTATCTGATTTTGTAATTTATATAATTTTTTTTCATTTCCAGGAATAATTTTTGAGGAAAAAATAACAACATCATCTTTTTCTAGAAATACATCTGGATGTACCCCATTTACTATACGATTCATAGCACCCATTGGTTCTCCTTGACTACCAGTGCATAGATAAATTATTTTATTTCTTGGTATTTTTTTTGCATCTCTTGGATCTAATGGTTCTAGTAAATTTTGAAGATAACCACATTGTCTAGCTGCTTTATATATTCTATGCATTGATCTTCCTACTAAACAAATATTTCTTCCAGTTTTCTTTGCGCAGTAAAAAATAGTTTCCATACGAGCAACATTTGAAGCAAATGAGGTTACTATAATTTTTTTATTTTTTGACTCCATAATCCTTACAAGACTTTCTCTGACATCAAGTTCAGACCCTGCTCTACCCTCACTAAAAACATTGGTTGAGTCACATATCATTGCTATAACACCCTTTTTTCCAATATCTTCTAATTTTTTTTGATCTATATCACCTCCTATTAAAGGGTTGGGATCAATTTTCCAGTCTCCTGTATGAAGCACTACACCTGCTGGTGTAGTTATGCTTAAACCATTAGGTTCTAAAATTGAATGGGTTAATGTAATGAAATCAATTTCAAAAGGTCCTAAATTTATTTTACTATTTAATTGAACCATTTTTAAATGTTGTGAAATATCAATTTTTTTTTCTTTAAATTTTTCTTGAATTAAGACGGCAGTAAAAGGCGTAGCATATATTTTGCATTTTAAACTAGGCCAAATATGTGCTACGGCTCCTATATGATCTTCGTGAGCATGAGTTAATACTATTCCAAGTAAATCATCTTTTTTATCCAAAATAAATCCTGGGTCTGGATATATCAGATCAATTCCTGGCAAAGAATCATCTGCAAATGTGACACCCATATCAACTATGATCCATTTCTGATTATCTTCTGGTCCGTAGGCATATAAGTTCATGTTTGCGCCAATTTCACCTGAGCCTCCAAGAGGGCAAAAAATAAGTTCTTGATTTTTCATATTAAAGTTTTTTTATAAATTTTTATAATTCCTTTTATAGTAATGTTTTGGTCAATTATAGAGGGATAAGAAATATAATTTTTAAAAATACTCGCATAACCGCCAGTTAAAATAATTTTATAGTTTTTTTTACCGATAGAAGTAATTTTTTTAACGACATTATTTATTAATCCCTGATAACCCCATATAAATCCTGAATTTAAAGCATCTAAAGTATTTTTACCGTAGTTTTTTTTTGTTTTTTTTAAAGTTAAGACTGGCAACAAGGCTGTTGATTGATTTAAGTTTTTAATTGATAGATTCACTCCTGGAGTTATCACGCCGCCATCATAAATACCTGGCCTCTTAACTACATCAAAAGTTGTTGCTGTACCAAAATCGATTACTATACAATTTTGCCTATACTCAGAATATGATCCAATTGCATTAGCAATTCTGTCTGAACCCAATTTTTTTGAACTATCTACTCTTAATTTAATAATTTTATTTAGATTTAACTCTTTAATTTCATAAACTTTATATTCACTCTTTTTTAAATGTGACTTAATTTTATTAAAAACAGTTGGAACTACACTAGAAATTAAAACTACTTTATTTAAATCATTTTTAATAATTTTTTTTAAAAATTTCAATTTATATATATTCTTATTTATTTTTTCTGTAGTTATATTGTATGATTTAATTATTTTAAAATTTACATTTAATAATGAAAACTTTGTTAGCGTATTACCAATATCTCCTATTAAATATTTCATTTCAACCTCTACAGATATTTCTCTTAAAATATGAGAATTTATATTTATTTATTTGTGGTAATAAATTTTCGTATGACTCAATAAGATCGAGTAAAATTTTATTATTATTAATTATAGTATTCGAACAATTTTGAAGAGATATACTATTGAATTTTTTCGTTATTGGAGTTTTTTTTGTATTTATACCAATACCAATAATTAAAAATTGTTTTTTTTTGAATTCAATAACTTCTTGAAGTATTCCACAAACTTTTTTCTTTTTAATAAAAATATCGTTTGGCCACTTTATATTAATTTTATATTTAGAATATTTCTTTATTATATTTTTAATAATATAAGGATTTAAAATTGAAAATTCTCTAAAATCAATCTTAGATTTGCTTATTTGAAAATATATAGAAACAAATAAATTTCCTTTTTTAGAAATCCATTTTTTTCCCATTGTACCTTTTCCTTTTTTTTGTATGTCTGCTGTAACTAAAGTAGGTTTAATTTTATTTTTTTTTATTAAATCAATGGCAACAATATTGGTACTATCTACACTTATAAGTTTTTTTATTTTAAGTTTCATTAATTTTAAAAAATTGCTTTTACAATATTGTTTAAATAAGATGGATATAGGAAAAATGAAGTTAGAATAATACAACTAATAAATATTGTGCTTGTAATATTTATATTTTTTATTTGATCAAACGGCATTTTTAAATCATCAAAATATATTATCTTTATTACTTTTAAATAGTAAAAAGCAGATATTACTGTTGTTAAAAGACCAATAACCGCCAGTGTATACATTTCATTCTCTATCACCGACATGAAAATATAAAACTTTGCAAAAAACCCTGCAAGTGGAGGTATTCCAGCTAAAGAAAATAATATAATTAGTAAAGCTATTGAAATTAAAGGATGTTTTTTCGAAATACCTGAAAGTTCATTTATTCCTTCAACATACTTTCCTTCTTTCTTCATTAAAAAAATACATCCAAAAACACCGATGTTCATTACGACATAAATTATTATATAAACAATAGTGCTACTGTATCCACTTACTGTACCCGTAGCAATTCCTGCTAGCGCATAACCTATGTGCCCAATCGAACTATATGCCATTAATCTTTTAATATTTGTTTGTCCTATTGCAGCAACAGCGCCTAAGATCATTGAAGCTATAGAAATAAAAATTATTATAGTTTGCCACTCTAAAAAAATATTTTTAAACGGTGACATCATGAATCTTATTAATACTGCTAAACCCACTACTTTTGGCACAACAGAAAAAAAACTCGTAATAGACGTTGGTGATCCCTCATAAACATCTGGTGTCCACATATGAAAAGGAACTGCTGATATTTTAAAAGCTAAGCCAACCAAAATAAATACCATTGCAAATATTGCTCCAGTGTTATTCGAACTTAATTCAGAAGATATAATTTCAAAATTTACTGAACCAGTAAATCCATACAATAATGAACATCCGTAAAGTAATAATCCTGATGAAAGAGCGCTTAAAACAAAATATTTTATTCCAGACTCTGTAGATCTTATATTGTCTCTATCTATTGCAGCTAAAATATATAATGATAAAGATTGTAACTCTAAACCCAAATAAAAAATTATTAAATCGTTTGAACTTAACATAAAAAACATACCTAGCAATGAAAGCATAACAATTATTGGGTATTCAAATTTTGAAATTTTATTGTCACATATAAATGATTGCGACATATTAAGAACTATAATTGTTGAAAGCAGAATTAGTATTTTAATAAAATCAACGTAAGGATTTTTTATAAAACTGTCAGAAAAATATTCTGCTTTATTAGACCCAGAATTAAAAATTATTAAAGCAGTCAATATCAGAATTAAATATGTTAATTTTGTTACTATTCCATAGCTATTTTTAAAAAATACACCAACCATTAATGTTGATAAAATAGATAGTGATAAAAATATTTCTGGAAAAATTATGTTAATGTTGTTCATCATTTGCCTGAAGTTAAGTGGTAAATTAAGTCTATCTGATAATTATTAATTAAGTTATTAACTGATACACTCATTGTGTTTATCAAAGGCTCAGGATAAAATCCAAAAAATATTACACAAATTGCTAATATGGATAGTATTGAACCTTCTGTGAAGTTTAAATCTTTAAGACTAGATATTTTTGGATTATTTACCTGTCCAAATATAACTCTTTTTGCCATCCAAAGCATATAAGCAGCACCTAAAATTACTCCAATACTTGCTAGCAATGCTACTAAATAGTTTTTTTGGAAAACCCCCACTAAAACTAAAAACTCTCCAATAAACCCACTTGTACCCGGCAAACCTAATCCACCTAAAATAAAAATAATAAATATAAAAGAATACTTAGGAAGATGATTCACAACTCCTCCATATGAACTTATCATCCTTGAATGTAATCTATCATAAACAACACCTACACATAAAAATAAAGCTGCTGAAATTAAGCCATGACTTATCATTTGATAAATACTCCCTTCAATACCTTGTTGGTTAAAAGTAAATATACCTAATGTAACGTAACCCATATGTGCAACTGATGAGTAAGCAATTAATTTTTTCATATCTTCTTGCATTAGTGCTACTAAAGAGGTGTAAATGATAGCTATAATGCTCAATAGATATATTAGTGGAATAAAATATTCTGAAGCTACTGGGAATAATGGTATAGAAAATCTCAAAAAGCCATAACCAGCCATTTTCAAGAGTATTGCTGCTAAAATTACAGATCCTGCTGTTGGTGCTTCAACATGAGCATCTGGTAACCATGTATGTACAGGCCACATAGGCATTTTTACAGCGAAAGAACTAAAAAAAGCTAACCATAACAAATATTGAAATTCCTTTGGTATTTTAATTTCATATATTTGTGTTATATCGGTAGTTCCTGTTATCCAATAAATACTAATTATAGCTACCAACATAAGAACTGAACCAAGTAAGGTATAAAGAAAAAATTTAAATGCAGAATAGACTCTTTTTGGTCCTCCCCAAACACCTATAATTAAAAACATCGGTATTAATCCTGCTTCAAAAAATAAATAAAAAATAACTAGATCTAAAGAACAAAAAACTCCAATCATAAAAGTTTCTAAAATTAAAATTGCAATTAAAAATTCTTTTACTCTACTCTTAATACTATTAATGCAAGAAATTATACAAATAGGGATTATAAAAGTAGTTAAAACGATGAAAAGTATTGAAATTCCATCTACACCTAATTTAAATTTAATAAGACCACTTATCCAATTGCTCTCTTCGACAAATTGAAATTTTTCTGAACTAACATCAAAAGAAAACCAGAGAAATAATGAAAGTAAAAAATTTGCAATACTGGTAAAGAGAGAGACATATGTAACACTTTTATTTTTCTCATCATTTTTAGATAAAAAAATAAAAAAAGATCCTAAAAGTGGTAAAAAAATAATTGTAGATAAAATTGGAAAATTCATTTTAATTTAATATCAAATAAGTTATTAAGGCAGATAGGCCTATAAGCATAACAAAAGCATAATCGTATATATAGCCAGTTTGAAATTTTACAGCCCTATTTGAAATCATTTTAACTATTTTAGAAAAACCATCAGGGCCAAGTCTATCTATAGTATTTTGATCACCCTGTTTCCAAAAAAATAATCCTAATTTTTTTAAAGGGCTTATGAAAATAAATTCATATAATTCATCAATATACCATTTATTTAATAGAAAATTATATAAAGGCATATTAGTATTTTTTATACCATTAAGAATTTTTGTATTTTTTACAAAATAATAATATGACAAAGGTATTGCAATAATTACAAGTATAGGCGTGATAATTAAAAGCCAAAGGGGTATATGATCATGTTTAATTTCTTTTAAAAAGAAAATTGAAGACTTCCAAAAATCATTACTATAATGACCAATAAAAATTTCTTTAAAAAAATAGCCAGCAAAAATTGCACCTAAACTTAAAATTATTAATGGAAGCAGCATTATTAATGGTGACTCATGTGTTTTTTCTATAGAAAAATTTTTATTGTTATACGATCCATGGAATGTCTTAAATATTAATCTCCAAGAGTAAATTGCAGTTAAAAAAGCAGTAAAAATTCCAATAAATGTTGCATAATTTCCAACTGTCGATTGTTTAAAAAATGCAAATTCTATTATTGCATCTTTAGAATAAAAACCTGATAAAAAAGGGAAACCAGTAAGGGCTAGAGTTCCAATTATCATTAAAAAATATGTATATGGAAGTTTTTTCCAAACCCCACCCATATTTCTAATGTCTTGTTCATCTTTAAATGCATGAATTACCGAACCTGAACCTAAAAATAATAGTGCTTTAAAAAAAGCATGTGTGAACAAATGAAAAATCGCAACATGATAAGCACCGACTCCTGCAGCAAAAAACATATAGCCCAATTGACTACAAGTAGAGTATGCAATTATTTTTTTTATATCATTCTGAACTAGCGCTATAGAAGCAGCAAATATCGCTGTTATCATTCCAACAATTGCAACTACATTTAATACTAGTTGTGAATATTCAAATAAAGGTGAACATCTTACAACTAAAAAAACACCTGCAGTAACCATTGTTGCTGCATGTATCAAAGCAGAAACAGGTGTTGGTCCTTCCATTGCATCAGGTAACCAAGTATGAAGTAAAAATTGAGCCGATTTTCCCATGGCACCAATAAACAAAAACAAACATATAAGATCTATTAATTTAGCATCAATGCCTAAAAAAAAAAGTTTCTTATCAATTAATTTGGGAGCAATTTTAAACACTTCATTAAAATTAATTGACCCAAAATGATAAAAAATTAAAAAGATTCCAATTGCCAATCCAAAATCACCTACTCTATTCACTATAAATGCTTTAATTGCTGCATTATTTGCAGAATTTTTTTTATACCAAAAACCTATTAATAAATAAGAACAAAGACCCACACCTTCCCAACCAAAAAACAATTGTAGAAAATTGTCTGAAACGACTAAAGCCAACATAGAAAAAGTAAAAAGAGATAAATAAGACATAAATCTAGGTTTATGTGGATCATGACTCATGTATCCAATTGAATAAATATGTACTAAAGATGAAACAAAGGTAACCACTACCAGCATTACAGTGCTTAATGGATCTATATTAATTGACCAGTTTGCTATAAACTTACCAGAGTTTATCCATTCTAATATTTTATAATTACCATATTCGTTATAATTTATTCCTCTATAAAAAATTATAATTGATAAAATTGCAGAAATACTCGTAAAAAGAGTTGTTATAATCTCAGCAAAAAATTTAAATAGTGATTTACCAAAAAAACCTAATATCGATCCTAGAAGCGGTAAAAATAAAATTGCGTATTCCATTTAACCTTTCATGCTGTGTATGTCTTCTACACGAACAGAACCTTTATTTCTGTAAAAGATTACTATTATTGCTAAACCAATAGCAGCTTCTGCTGCTGCTACAGTTAAAATTAACATAGTAAATATTTGACCCATTAGATCGCCTGAAAATATTGAAAATGAAACAAGATTAATGTTAACAGCCAAAAGTATAAGTTCTATAGACATTAAAATAACAATAACATTTTTTCTATTTAAAAATATCCCAACTACACCAAGGAAAAAAACTATAGCTCCCAATGAAAGATAGTGACCTAAACCTATCTCAGTCATCTAATTTAACTCCTTTTTCTGACTCAACTTCTTTTATTTCAACTGATGAAGAAGGTTCCCTCGAAATTTGATTAATATAACTTTGAGTTTTAACACCTTCTCTCTTTCTATATGTCAATAAAATTGCTCCAATCATAGATAATAGCAATATGATTCCTGAAATTTGAAAATATAAAATATAGTCAGTGTAAAGAACATTTCCTATTTGATGTGTATTAGTTATTTCCTTGTTTATTAACAATGAACCACTTGATGATATATCATCCTTATATTTCCAGCCACCAATAATAACCAGTAGTTCAAGAAAAATTAATACACTTACTATAATTCCAGAAGGAATATGGGTAGATTTTTTTCCAATAAACCATTGTTGTTTTTGTTCCCCTACATTTAACATCATTACAACAAATAAAAATAACACTGCTACTGCTCCTACATACACAATTAATAGTATCATTCCTAAGAATTCTGCACCGACCATTATGAAAAGACAACCTACTGAAATAAAATCAAGTATTAAAAAAAAAACAGAATGTATTGTGTTTCTTGATGTAATAACCATAATAGCTGAAAAGATAGCTATTATTGAAAAAAAATAAAAAAAGAAAGCGTGTGCTATCATTTATCTATAAGGTTTATCTAGTTTAATATTTTTTGCTAAAACTGATTCCCATCTATCACCGTTGTCTAATAGTTTCTTTTTATTGTAATAAAGTTCTTCTCTTGTTTCCGTAGCAAATTCAAAATTTGGTCCTTGAACAATTGCATCAACAGGACATGACTCTTCACATAAACCACAGTAAATACATTTAAGCATATCAATGTCATACTTAGTAGTTTTTCTTCCACCATCTGCTCTCTCTGTAGACTCTATTGTAATTGCCTGGGCAGGACACACCGCTTCACAAAGTTTACAAGCAATACACCTTTCTTCTCCACTCGGGTATCTTCGTAAAGCATGTTCTCCTCTCATCCTTGGACTAATTGGTCCCTTTTCATGAGGATAGTTTATAGTTTTAGAACTTTTAAACATTTCTAAAAAAGCAATGGATAAAGCTGAAATAAATTCTACAAGAAATATTGTTTTTAAAATTCTATTAAATTTCATTATAGTCCCTTCATCGGTAAAAGATCGAAATAAATTAAGAAGCTTGCAGTTAATACGACATAAACAAGAGAAAAAGGAAGAAATATTTTCCAACCAAGTCTCATTAATTGATCGTAACGATATCTTGGTACTATGGCTTTAACTAAAGCAAATAAGAAAAATAAAAATAAAATTTTCAAAATCATCCAAATTGGAGAAGGGACTAAGTTAATAGGATACACGTCTAAAAGTGGCAACCATCCTCCAAGAAAAAGTATGGATCCCATTGCACACATTAATAATATGTTTGCATATTCTCCTAACCAAAACATTGCATACATCATCCCTGAATACTCAGTTTGGTAACCTGCAACTAATTCTGCTTCAGCTTCTGGTAAATCAAATGGTGGTCTGTTTGTTTCTGCAAGTGCTGATATAAAAAAAATAACAAACATAGGAAATAAAGGAACTACAAACCATAAATTTTGTTGTGCCAAAACAATATCTTTTAAATTTAAAGAACCCACACATAATAAAACATTTATAATAATTATTCCTATTGAAACTTCATATGAAACCATTTGAGCTGCTGATCTAATAGCACCAAGGAAAGGATATTTAGAGTTTGATGCCCAGCCACCCATAATTATCCCGTATACACCTAATGATGACATAGCAAATAAGTAAAGAATACCGACATTAATATCTGCTAAAACATAAGTATCGCTCATAGGAATTACTGCCCAAGAAACTAAAGCTAATGTCATAGTCACAATGGGTGCTAAAATAAATATTATTTTATTTGCACTTGCCGGAATTATAACTTCTTTAAACATGTATTTTAATGCATCTGCTATTGTTTGAAAAAGGCCAAAAGGACCAACAACATTAGGACCTTTCCTTTTTTGAACAAGACCCCAAATTCTTCTATCAAGCCAAACTATCATTGCTACCGATACTAATATTGGAACTAATAAAAAAAGAATTTTATATATTTCATTCCCGAGTATGTTCAAATATTCCATATTAATTCAAAGTTCCATTTTTAAGATTTTTATTTTTAATATTTTTACATTCTGACATTGTTTTTGATGATCTAGAAATTGCATTTGTAAAATAATAATCAATCTTACTAATATTTATTTTTTGTTTAATAAATTCCACTTCATTTTTTTTATGCTTATTTATTATTTTTTTAGGTAAATCATTAATTTTTGAAAAATTTGGCAGAATATTAAAAATATCTTTTCTAATTTTTTCTTGACTAGGAATTATACTGTCTTGATTCATTTCTTTTAAAATAAGGTTAAATATTTTTAAATCTTCTTTAGCTTGACCGGGTGGGTATGAAGCCTTTCTACATTCTTGAACTCTTCCTTCTAAATTTGTATACAAACCATTTTGTTCTGTAAAAGCCGCACTAGGCAATATAACATCGGCAATTTCAGCACCCTTATCACCATGACTTCCTTGGTAAACAATAAATTCACCATTTTTTTTTATTTCAAGGTTGTCAGATCCAAGTAAATACAAAAATTTAAATTCTTTCTTTTCTAATTTATTAAAAAATTCTAAATTATTATTTTCATTATAGTTTATAAATTTTAAATCTAATATTCCTACAGATGAAGCATTTTGTAATAAAATGTTTAAAGCATTCCATTTTTCATTAATAAAATTATTTCTAAACAGAAAATCTTTTACTTCCTCAAAAATATATTTTCCCTTTTCTCCTTCAAGAGCTGATTCTCCTAAAATAATTAATGGTTTTTTAGCATTAAGTATTTGTTTTGCTACTTCGTTTTTATTTTCGATAATGTCTTTAATTGTTTGAGTATCATCTCCAATTATCTCATAATTATATGTTAAATCACCAGGGTCGCCAATTGATAAAATAGGAATTCTGTTTTTGTTATAAGTTTTTTTAATTCTCGCATTTAACATGGTTGCTTCATGTCGTGGGTTTGTGCCTATCAATAAAATTAAGTCAGATTCTTCTATACCATTAATTGAAGAATTAAAAGTATAGTTAATCTTATCGTTACTATTTATATAAAAATTTTTTTCTCTGAATTCTAAATTTTTACTTTTAAAACTTTCGAATAAAAGACTAAAACCTAAAGCTGACTCCATGCTTATCATGTCTCCTATATGGCCTGCAATTTCATTGTTATTAATGCTTTTTATTTTATTAGCTATAATTTTTATTGCTTCATCCCAATTAGATTTAATTAACTTATTTTCTTTTTTAATATAGGGAACATCTAATCTTTGTTTTAATAAACCGTCACACGAAAATCTTGTTTTATCTGAAATCCATTCTTCATTAATATCATTGTTTAATCTCGGCAAAATTCGTTTTACTTCCCATCCATAAGTATCAACTCTTATACTTGACCCAATTGCGTCCATCACATCAATACTTTCTGTTTTTTTTAACTCCCAAGGTCGTGCTTCAAAAGCGTATGGTTTAGATGTCAAAGCTCCTACTGGACAAAGATCAATTACGTTTGCAGATAATTCAGACTCCATAGATTTTTCTAAAAAAGTTGTTATTTCCATATCTTCTCCTCGACCTATAGCTCCAATTTCTGGAACTCCAGCAACCTCAGTGGCAAATCTTACACATCTTGTGCAATGAATACATCTAGTCATTTGTGTTTTTATTAGTGGACCCATGTACTTGTCTTTAACGTTTCTTTTGTTTTCTAAAAATCTTGATTTGTCTACACCGTAAAATAAAGACTGGTCTTGTAAATCACATTCCCCACCTTGATCACAGACCGGACAGTCTAGAGGATGATTCGCTAAAAGAAACTCCATTACTCCTTTTCTAGCTTTTTCTACTAATT
>MDTC01036591.1_pt1 | contig 14481 bp, 12 predicted proteins | sample 811181 | NCBI WGS metagenome assembly MDTC01 (sample SAMN05326644, study PRJNA326480) | marine metagenome | isolation source: seawater | place: Pacific Ocean: North | collected 2011 | reverse complement strand
GGGTTTTGAAAATTGATGCGCCTCGCCACCGGCCTCACGAGCGCCATCGCTCATTCCAACCGCGTCATCACCAACTGCCACAAGGCATAAGTCTCGCTCTGCAGCGAGACGACCGACACGTTGATAGGCTACCTCGGCATAACTTCCAAGTTCCGCCATAATACCCAAGGCGGCAATGCGACGCCCGCTGCCGGGCAACGAAGCCAAAGTTTCCAGAGCCGCAATCACCGATTCGGGATTGGCATTATAAGTATCATCGATCACAGAAATACCGCGACAATCAAATTGGCGCAGACGACCGCTGGTCAATCCAGCTTCCGAGAGACCGGCTGAAATTTCTTCCAAAGACAACCCCAGAAGCCATCCCGCTCCGGCAGCTAACAAAGCATTGCTCACCATGTGCCGACCCGGCACGGAAATCGATGTTGCGATGCGACCAAGTCCTTCGATGATCAACTCAAATTGAGAACCATTGGCACCCAGAACAACATCCTCGGCGCGAACGGGTGAATCATCACCACCGACCGCAATGATCTTCCCTTCGGTCTCTTCGCGGTATTGTTCGACAAAATCACAGTCAGCAGGAACCAATAAAATTCCTTCCGAATTCAAAGCGCGGGCAAGTGCCCCCTTTTCAATCGCTATCGCTTCGCGACTTCCGAGATGCTCAATATGAGCTGTTCCCACATTCGTGATGATACTGATATCAGGACGCCCAATTTCACAAAGCTGCTTGAGCTCCCCAGAATGATTCATCCCCATTTCGAAGATCCCTGCCTCATCGTCTCCCTGCGTGGCAAGGATAGTGAGAGGCAATCCGATGTGGTTATTCAAATTCCCTTGGGTAGCATTTACCTTCAACTTCTGACTCAATACCGAACGAGCGAAGTCCTTGGTCGACGTCTTGCCATTGGAACCGGAAATCGCGACTACTGGAAGAGACAGCTCACCGCGATACCACTCCGCCAGACGCTGCAGTCCGGCTAAGGTATCGTCGACGAGAATCACAGGAACTCCCTCGGGAAGATTGTCCCCATTTTGCACCAAAAGTGCACCCGCTCCACCTTCAACCGCTTGCCGTAAAAAATTGTGAGCATCAAAGTTTTCTCCCCTCAATGCAACGAAGAGCGAGCCCTTCTGAATGGATCGGGTATCCGTCGAAACTCCGCATGTAACGATAAAGTCCCCTCTCCCTTGCTGAAGGAAGCCATTCATCGCGGATGCGAGTTGCTGGACGGAGTATTCGTTCATTCTCTCGAAAACTCTCCTTCCTCTTCATCGGGTGGACGATTGCGGGCTTTGCGCTCCCGTTCCTCTTCACGGAGAAGAAACTCAGCTTCCATTTTCTTACGCTTTACTTCGAGCGCCTCACGAGCTTCATCGCGGTCATCAAACTTTTGGCGATAGCCGTGAATCTCCTGATAGGTTTCATGCCCCTTTCCTGCAATCAAGATGATGTCCTGCGGCAGGGAAATTTCGATCGCGAGCTGAATCGCTTCGCGCCGGTTCTTCACCGTTTCGAATCGCACTCCCTGCATTCCCGCTTTGATCTCATTTATGATGGCATCCGGATCTTCGCTGCGAGGATTGTCTGAGGTCACAATGCAAATATCGCTCCCCTTGGCTGCCGCCGCCCCCATGATAGGACGTTTGCTTCTATCGCGTTCACCGCCGCAACCAAAAACCGTAATCAAGCGGCTTGGATTGAGCTCACGCAATGTGGCGCAGGCCTTCTCCAAAGCATCCGGAGTGTGCGCGTAATCGACATAGACCGATACCCGGTCGCCACCAACAAACTCCATGCGTCCGGGTGTTTGAGCCACTTCAGCGAGCAACTTGATACCATCACGCAGATGAATTCCAACCGCCGAGACAGCGGCCAGAGCCGCGAGGCCATTCATGATATTGAAACGTCCCACGACGGGAATACGAACAAGGTAGCTTTTTCCCTTTGCTGCGAGAGCGAATTGTTGACCACGGGTATTGAGAATCACTTCGCTGGCCCGGAAATCGGCATTCGTTCCAAAACCAAAGGTGATTACCTTCAAGTGCCCTTTAAATTCCGCCGCAAGCTTTTCACCTGCCGGATCATCAACATTGATCACCGCAACTCCATCACTCCCATCAGCGACCATCCCTTCGAAGAGAATCTTCTTGGCATCATAGTAAGACGCCATCGTTCCATGGTAATCCAAATGGTCCTGGGTCAGATTCATAAAGACGCCAACACGGAAAGGAATTCCCTCACAACGCCCCTGCTCCAGTCCATGCGACGAGGTTTCCATCACCACGGCGCGGCACTTGTTTTTCTTCATTAGGCCCAAAGTCTCCTGCAATTCAATAGCGCCCGGAGTAGTGTGAGTCGCGTCGCGAAAACCGCTACCGTCCTGAATTTTCACCGTGCTCAACATTCCGGTCTTCACCATGGCTCTCTCAAGCAAGGAGTGAATGAAGTAGGTCACGGTTGTTTTCCCGTTCGTTCCGGTCACTCCAATCATCGCCATCGACGCCCCAGGATCACCGGCATGGCGGGCCGCGAGACGTCCGAGAACTTCACGGGTATCAGGAACCTGAATCCAAAGTCCCTGATAGTCAGCCGGTCTTTTCCGCTGGGCAATAATCACCGCAGGCTTGGCTTCGATCACCTCATCGAGATAATCATGCCCGTCAACCGTGGTTCCCCGGATCGCAACAAATACCGACCCCTCATCCACCCGACCACTATGATTGGTGATACGCCCAACAGGAATATCCTCAATGCGCAAGCTCTTGGCCTCCGGAAGAATTTCGAGAAGTGACGAAAGTGAAATCATTTACTATTGGGTCAGATCGGCGAGTTCTTCATCGATCGGCTCGGTCGGAGCAATATTCATTTGTTCAATGACGCGTTTTGCGACCTTGGAAAAAACAGGAGCCGCAACCGTGCCGCCGCCAATTCGAAAATCTTCCTCCACATCTATCGGCGCTTTCGGCTCATCAATGGTCACAATGCAGACGAACTTCGGATCTTTAACAGGAGCAATACCCGCGAAAGTCAGGAACTTTTTGTTCCTGTCGTATGATTTATTCAAGTTATCCCACTTCCAGGCCGTCCCTGTTTTTCCTCCGACCCGATGCCCAGGAACTGCGGCATTCTTTCCGGTTCCATCAAGAACAACCTGTTCCAGGGAAAGGCACATACCCTTTGATGTTCGCTCCTTCATTACCCGACGAATTTTAGTCACCGGAGTTTGCTCCACTACGATGCCGTTGTTCGCGATCACCGAGTCCACCAAACGTGGCTTCATGAGGTATCCCCCGTTTGCAATCGCCGAATATGCCATCGCCAACTGAATCGGTGAAACACTCACGCCATATCCAAAGGTCGCTTGTGCGAAATTCTGCATATTCGACGAATCGGTATGACTTCCCCGGGCTTCCCATCCCACAGGGATTCCAGTGCGCTGACAGAACCCATAATTTTTCAAGTAGTCATAGAAAACATCGCGCCCGGCAATTTCAGCAAAGCAAAATACCCCGGGGTTACTCGACTTCATCATGACCTCGTCAAATGAAAGATCTCCATATGCATGATGATCGTTGATTTTCACTCTCCCCCGGGTGATGTGTCCCCAGCCGCAATAAACTTCGGTGTTTCGATTCACGAGACCCGAGTCCAGTGCTGCCGTCATGGCAACGAGCTTCATTACCGAACCAGCTTCATAGCTGCCTTCAACAGGAAAATTCATACTCGCACCGTTCTTAGAAAAGTTTTTACGATCGTTTAGGTCGTAGTAAGGACGACTTGCCATCGCTAGAATATCTCCCGTCGGAGGGTCGGTGATAATGATCGAACCACGGTCCGAATTGTATTTCTTTAAGGCCTCTTCCAGTTCAACCTCAACGATGGCTTGAAGCCCCATGTCAAGGGTGAGCCGTATGTGCTTGCCCAGCTTCGGTGGGCGCACTGCCGATGATTCAGTAAGCATCACGAGTCCATTTGCATCTCGTTTGAGTTTTCGCTCGCCATCTCGACCAGCAAGAAGTTGATTGTAAGACTTTTCGATACCCGCCCTACCAATGCCTTCGTAATCCACAAAGCCCACAAGGTGCGGCGCCAAAGTAGACATGGTATAGTGACGCTTCTGTGATCGCTCGAATGAAAACCCCTGAATGCTACGAAGCTGTAATTCGTCCTCGAGATCGCGAACCAAATCCTCGGGAATATCTTTCTCTATAGCGAACCAATCTTTGTTCGCATTATGAATCAGGACATTATTTAGAAGCTTGTCTGAAGGAATTCGTAATGCCCGCCCGATCACTTCGGAGGCATACTCGAGGTGCTCCGCGATCACTTCCTCACGGCTCATTTTTGATACTCTCTCCTGCTTGATCTTTCGGAGCAACTCGCGGCGCTCCTCATCAGTCAGCTTTTTCCACCCCAAGGTCTGACTGGCAAAACGATACGTCACCGCCTTGGTCAAGTTGTCGCTGTGATTTAGATGATTACGATCTACAACTAGAGCAGCGACGGGGATATTTTGAGCCAGGACATGATCATGACGATCCACGATACGTCCGCGACTGGCCGGAATCGCCCTCCAATCTTCAAAACGGGAAACCTGCGCTTTGTCTGACATTCTCCGATCCCAAACCTGAAGAGTAATCAGCCTGACCGAAAGCGCACTGAGCCCGGTCACTAGGACCAGGCACACAATCAACGCTCTAATTTTTACGGCGACCTCCATAGTTGCTAACGACTCACTACCGCGTCGCCAGGTGGGGTTTCTTGATCATGCGGGTTGATGAGTTCGACAACTCCGGTTCCAATTGGAACCAGATCGGATTGCCGGTCAGCCAATTCAGCCCGAAGATTGTATACTCCGAGGATACGGCTGATGTCTGACTGATAAAAGGTGATCGCCACACGATGCTCCTCCATGCGCTGCTGAACCTTGGTGATATCGCGCCGGGCTGTGACTTGCTTGTTCTTCAACACAACATAGCCAATTCCTCCAGTCGCCACAATGGCTCCTGCAACAAACAAAAGGATCAACATTGGGAGTCCGATATTAGAGGTCTTCTTTTTCCGGTTCATGACGATGAGGTGGGTAAGATTTTTTCAACAACCCGCAAACGTGAGCTGCGGGAGCGAGGGTTATGTTTAATTTCGGCTCCGTCGGGGGCCACTCCCTTTCGGGTGATTAGGCGATAACGAAGATCAGGATTGGGACGAGCAGCCGGCCACTCGGGCTGGTCGATCTCTACCTTGGAGGCATGGCGGAAGGCCTGCTTCACGATACGATCTTCAAGACTGTGGAAAGTGATGATGGCCAAACGTCCGCCCGGCTTGAGCAGATCGGCAGCGGAATTAAGAAAGCGACGAAGCTCCCCGAGTTCGTCATTCACCGTCATGCGCAGGGCCTGGAAGACCTTGGTAGCAGGATGAGTGCGGCCGCGACGACCCAGAAGCTTTTCAAGACCATCCGCCAATTGCAGAGTCGTTTCAAAAGGAGTTTTACTGCGTTCCTGAATGATCCAGGCTGCAATCTTGCGCGATGCTTTCTCCTCCCCGAGCTCGAAGAAGATTTTCATTAAATCAGGCTCGCTCCATTCGTTCACCAAATCAGCGGCAGTCACTTCACTCTCTCCCATCCTCATGTCCAGCGGACCATCGAAGCGGAAAGAAAAGCCACGCTGCGCCTCATCCAACTGAAACGACGATACCCCGAGATCGAGAAGAATCCCATCGAGCTGCCCCCACTTCCCTTCTTCGGAAAGACGGGACATTTCGCTAAAACGTCCTGCCACTGCCTCGAAACGATGACCAAAGCGGGAGAGGCGCTCGGAGGCATACTTGCGGGCGTCGGCATCACGGTCGACACCTTTGACGCAGCTGCCCTTTTCAAGAAGAGCCTCGGTATGCCCTCCCCCTCCAAGAGTTCCATCGGCAAAAATCTTCCCTTCGGCGGGAGCGAGATACTCCAAGACCTTATCGAGCAAAATAGATTCATGATAGAAGGGCATCCCGCCCTCCAGCGGGATGCCTTCCATCAAGAGAGTTGAATTACCCACTTCCGGCTCCCCCAAGGTAGGCAGGGGCCAAGTGTTGAAGCTGCGAGGCCACCAAAAGTCAGGAAGCGCCGGAACATGCAGGGTATTCAACATCAAATTCAGGTTAGGAAAGGTTCAGGACGTCATTGATCATGGAGTTCTCCTCCCGCTCTCTGGCTTCTGCAGTCTCAAGTGTTGTAGCGTTCTCAGGAGTAAAGATTTCAAACGAGTCGCCACGCCCAATCAGGGTGACAGTGCCGGGCAAACTCATCCCATGGGCCTCGGCGAGGGCTTTGGGGATGGTCAACTTGCCCTGGGCGCTGACATTTCCCTCAACCGTGGCTCCAAAAAGCATATTTTTCGCCTGATCCCTCAAGCGAGGTGTCGAATCAGGCAATTCCTCGATATCTTCCAGCTTTTTCGCGAAGGCTCCCTGAGTCAGGGCTCGGAGCCCCGGAACCCCAAACACCTTAACCTTAACGAGGTAGAAGCTTTCCTCAGCAGGCGGACGCCAGTCTACCGGAAGGGAAATCCTACCCTTGGTATCCAGTTGCCGATCCAAGGGACCAAAGCGAAAATGGCGGAAAATTGACATAAAGCGAACTCAGCAGTGCTGAAAACGCCACGAAAGTGCACAAAACGCCACCAGAAAGCAACTCGAAAAGGCAAAATATACAGATCCCCAAACTACCTCCCTTTGCTCGGATTACCTCGGGAGACAATTACTCAGGATTGCTTTACTTTCAAATGTTCATTACTAGTCTGCACATTCTCCCCTCTCGCAATTAAATTGCCTGAAAGGACTCTCCCCCGGATCAAGTTTACTTCATTTATATGACCCAAAATAATCGTCGCGAATTTTTGAAACTCTCCGGTCTCGCCGCTGGAGCCACATTTGGAGCCCCAGCCATCGTTCGGGGTCAGAATCTCAACTCCCGTCTCCAGATCGGCTGTATCGGTGTCGCAGGCAAAGGAAAGAGTGATACTCTCAACACCGCGAAATGCGGCGGAAAGATCGTCGGTCTCTGCGATGTTGACCAAAAGAGGCTCGATCCCATGGCCAAGAGGTTCCCCGATGCCCAGAAATACTCTGACTTCCGCGAAATGCTCACCAAAATGGGCGATCAGATCGACGGCGTCACTATTTCCACACCTGATCACGTCCACGGAGTGGCCGGCATCATGGCGATGCAAATGGGCAAGCACATCTATTGCCAAAAGCCCCTCACCCAGACCGTGTGGGAATCCCGCATGATGCGAAATCTCGCCCGCGACAAGAAACTCGCTACCCAAATGGGCAACCAGGGCAGTGCGGAGAGCGGCCTCCGGCGCTCGGTGGAGCTCATCCAGTCCGGCGTGATCGGAAAACCGCTCGAACTCCACGTCTGGACCAACCGCCCGGTTTGGCCGCAAGGATTAGAGCGCCCCGACAAAAGTGACCCAATCCCTGACACCTTAAACTGGGATTCCTGGATTGGGCCGGCCCAAATGCGTCCTTACGTCAACGGCCTCTACCATGACTTCAAATGGCGCGGCTGGGGCGATTTCGGCACCGGCGCCCTCGGTGACATGGCCTGCCACACTGTCAACATGCCCTTCCGCGCGCTTAAGCTCGGCTACCCCACCAAGATCGAATGCGAAATGTCGTCGCGCATTTACGACGAAACCTACCCTCTCACTTCTCGAGTCCGCTTTGACTTCCCCGAGCGCGAAGGACTTCCTCCGCTCAAATTCTGGTGGTACGAAGGAAACCCCAAAAACAACTTCACCCCCATCCGTCCCTATCCCGATCTCGTCTCTGACATCGTCAACCTCCGCGGCGGAAAACTCCCCGCCAGCGGCGCGCTCATCATTGGCGAAAAGGGACAACTATTTTCACAAGATGACTACGGTCGCAGCTTCTATGTCAAACTGAAGGGAGAAAAAGAATTCACCCAGGGCGACAAGCACGAAGCCTGTCAGGGAGTCCCGCAAACGATCGATCGCTCTCCAGGCCACCATGAAGAATGGATTGAAATGATGAAGGGCGGAAAGCCGGCCTACTCGAATTTCGAAATCGCGGCATATCTCAACGAAGTCATTCTCTTGGGCACCATCGCCCAACAAATCGGTGAAGGAAGTCCCATCGACTGGGACGGCCCGAACATGAAGTCCACCAACAACAAGCTGGCCTCAAGCCTAGTGAAGCGCAACTACCGCGACGGCTGGGCTCCCAAGATTTGATCTTCAACAGAATCCTCGACGCGCAGTGACAGAAAACACCGGTCTTACTGTTCACTTCGACCCAGTGAGTCACAAAATTCTGATCGTCGAAGATGAAGTCGATATCGCCACGTTGGTTACATTCAACCTTCAACGGGCGGGCTACGCCGTGGACATGGTTCACGACGGACTAGAGGGACTCGAGAAAATCCTCAAGGATCAGCCTGACCTCGTTGTCTTGGACCTCATGCTTCCCGGCATGGATGGCTTCTCTATCCTGAAGGAAATGCAACGAGACTCCCGGGCCAATCAAATTCCGGTCCTGATGTTGACCGCCAAGAGTCAAACCGACGACCGAATCCGCGGCCTGGAATCTGGCGTCGATGATTATCTGACAAAGCCCTTCAGCCCCAAGGAGCTCATCCTCCGGGTTCAGGCCATCCTCAAAAGAAATCAAGCGACACCTGGCTCCGTCATTTTCTCATTCGGCCCCTTCCGCTTCGATAAAAACAATCTCACTTTTTATCTCAACGAAGAACCGCTTCAGCTGACCTCCACTGAGTTCAAACTCCTCCTCTATCTCTGCCAACGGGCCGGTCAGCCCCAGGACCGGAACGATTTACTCAAGGTCGTCTGGGGTTATAACGATGATGTGCATAGCCGCACTCTCGACACCCACATGAAACGTCTCCGACAAAAAATCGGAGACGAAGCCTCATTCATTGAAACGGTGCGCGGGATAGGCTATCTCGTCAGGGAAATTGAATGACTTATTTTCTCGTCGCCCTTATTTGCATCCTTGTCTATGCGCTCGCCTCTTCCATTTCCCGGAATCGGAATGAGCGCAAATTACATGAGATCGCCAAACAACAACTCAAAGAAAACTATGAGAATGTTGCCGAACGCCACGAACATGAATTCGCGCGCTTGCTCGACGCCCTTCCCGACCCATTCATTTCAATCAATGAAGAAGGCCGGATCATCCGGCACAACCGACCGGTCGCAGAGTTATTTCAAGGTCGTAAAATCCTCGACCGCAGCTTCCAGCAAGTCCTGCTTGACCCATCTCTCATCGCTGAAATCGATAAGGCCATGCAAAATGCCTGTGCCATTTCCACTACCTTGTCCTTCCCGCCGAGCGCTCCCTTCTCGGTCGATTCGCAAGGCAAGGACTCACACTGGAAAATTGATCTCCGACCCCTCTCCTTAAATCGAGACACTCTGGAAATTCAACTCATCATGCGGGACATCACTGCCGAAGTACAAACCGACCAAATCCGGAAGGATTTCGTCGCAAATGCTTCTCATGAACTCCGCACTCCCCTCTCGATCATCGCCGGGTATCTGGAAAACCTCACCGAAAAAAATGGGCTCGACAACAAGGAGGTCGCGAAAAACATGCTCTCCACAATGGACCGGCACGTCGTCCGCATCAACCGTATCGTTGAAGACATGCTCGTCATTTCCAAACTGGAATCCAACGAAAGGACTCCGCTAAAGGTGGAATCGTTCAATCTCGCAACCTGCATTCGTGATGTCGTCGAACGTCTCGATCTCCTGATCGAAAAACAGAACGCCAGAGTCAGTGTCGAGGTGCCGGAAACCACCCTCACCGGAGATCGGTTTTATTGGACGCAAATCTTATTTAATCTGGTCGAAAATGCCCTTAAGCAAAATGCCTCCACAAGCGTAGAGGTGAAAATCGCGGCCGAGCAAAAGGAGAAGACAGGGCCAATCGTTGTCTCGGTCTCGGACAACGGCATCGGAATCCCCAGCGCCGACCTTCCGTTTATCTTTAAACGCTTTTTCCGGGTGGAGAAGCATCATTCGCAAAACCAAGTCAAAGGAACCGGACTGGGACTCTCTATCGTCAAACGTGCCGTCGAAGCACATGGCGGAACCATCGAGGCAACTTCTACTCCGGGAACCGAGACCACTTTCACGATGACCATCCCCTCGGGGCCCATTGACTAAGTGTGCCGAATATCCTCGGCCGAGGATATAAAGACAACATCCTCGGCGATATTCACCGCGCGAAGACCGTCTTTACCGGCGTATGCCAATCCGACGTAGCCGATGCCATTGGGGTTACTGGCAACCTCAGCAGCAATCTGCTCGTTTCCAGCCATTTTCTGGGAAGAGGAAGAGTAGTCACGCTTGGCCATCGCCATTTTCTGGAAGGTCTTGTAAGTTCCAGAGCTGGTGTTGCGGGTATAAGCGGAAATCTTACCGGGCTTGCCACCGACTTCGCTCCAGTCCTTGATGTCGCCAGTGAAGATTCCTTCAACCTGCTTCAGGGAAAGGTCACGAACTCCGTTATCCGTATTGATGATAACTGCGATCATGTCCCAAGCAGCCACGTGCTCAGCGAGCGCCTTACCTTTGGCGATGAAGTTATTCTTCTCCTCTTCCTTAACGTCACGGCTGGACATTCCGATGTCAGCAGTTCCGGCGATAAGATTGGTGAATGCCTGGGAAGATCCTTCGGCAGCGATTTCAAAGTCAGTCTTATTTCCGGCGGCCACGTAGGCTTCCTTAAGTTGAGGAACCATCTTGGCTCCCAGGGTGTCAGACCCCTTGATCACGATTTTGTCTTGAGCCAGAGTAGACCCGGCAATCATTGTTCCAAGAGTAATCAAGGCTGTGTATTTCATTTTATTTTTCTAGTTGTTTGACGCTGTTCATTGACGACGCCCCCACAATAGCCCGATCCAGTAACTCGTATAACGATGAGTGGTGACTGTTTCGTCACATTGATAAAAGCTCTCGCACAAAAAGAAACGGGCACCTCTTTCGAGATGCCCGTTTTATAAAAAATAGGATGTCAGGAGAAGATCCTAGAAATACATCCGCGCTGCCAACCAGAGGGTGGTAGCGTCTGTATCAGCGTCTCCGCCATCAACAGTTTCGAACTCCACTCCAGTCATCAACTTGGCATTGTGATCGCACACAAAGTAATTCAAACCACCATAAATGGAGTGATGCTCATCGCCACGAGGAATATTGACTCCATCCAACCCGGCAGCATTCCGGGTATTCCGGCTCTGCGGGCGAAGAAGGTCAGCACCGCTGGAGCGTGCCCACTGGTAGCGAACAACAGCTTCAAGCTTGTCTTCGATCAACTCTTTGGAGGGCATGATCACAATCCCGTAGACATTGTCTCCGGCATGGGTCTCACCGTAAGTGGCATTGGTGAAGAGATCAAAGCCGCCGACTTCAGTTTCGAAGGTTGCCGAAGACGCCCATTCGTAATCGATCACTTCACTTTCCTCTGCAGTTGCGTCGTTGATGAGAAGGTCAAGCGTAACGTCGCCCTCTCCCGCTTCAAAAGCCAAGCTTCCGTAGTAAGCGATTCCACCATTCCATTGCCCAAAGGTCTCTGGATCTCCTTCAACCGTGAAGACACCCAAAGTCAAATCAATGTCATTTCTCTCAGCCTCGATGAGGACTCCAGTTGCACGATCAGGGGCATAGAAGTTGTTGATCAGCGAGCGCTCAACCGTTTTGATTTTCTTGGAAGATTCATGCTCTTCTCCTCCAAAAGCGACCTTGTAACGACCGTATCCGACTGTCACATCTTCAAATCCCGCAACATCTCCAATGTCGTATTCCAGATTCAACTCATCAAAACCGCTGTAACGAATACTGGTGCTACGAAACCCTCCGTTCTCGAAGTTTGCACGGGCTTTCAACTGGAATCCGTTGAGGAATTTCACGGAAGTTCCGAAGCGAAGGCGACGAAGTTCATCTCCCTCTTCATGGAAGTCAGTGCCTCCAATTTCTCCGTCCGTGTGGCCCCACTGCTGGTGCGCACGCCCGAAGAACTTAACCTCCTGAATGAAGGGGTTCTCCTTGTCTTTATAGACGGTGCCGATGTTCTTCAGTGTATCGCACCAATCCCCGCAAGGCTCGGGTTCGGATACGGGGATCACGGTCACGTCACCTGCGAAGGCTCCTGCGGTAGCGGCAACAAAGCCAGCTCCGATTGCTTGAATCAATTTGTGTTTCATTTGTGTATTAGGTCACATTTCTGCCACGGCTTTCCTTGGCAGATGCCAGATAAAGACACAATTGTGCCATTTCTCCAAACCCAAATTGTGACACCTTTGTAACAACAAAACCCGAGAGCCATCCCCTATCCCCTAACCTTTAATTAGTAACATACTAGAAAAATCACATCTCCCCCCCTCCTCATCGTGCAGGGCACGCTCGCCGGCGAAGACGCCACCCCGTTTCAAGCCGACAAGCTCACCCCCTGGGTCTCAAGCTTCTCCAAATCCCCCAGCAAGACCACGGAACACTCGCTTTACCGACTCGCTGCCAAGCTGGTAAAACTCTCCTCATAAATAGGTCGCTTGCACCCCCCACCTCCCCGACTACCTTGGCCCCGTGCCCAAGAAATCTGACGCCTCCCAAGCAAACAGCACTATCCGCATCCGAGGAGCCCGGCAGCACAACCTGAAGAACCTCGATCTCGACATCCCCATCGGCGAGCTCACCGTCATCACCGGCCCGTCCGGCAGCGGAAAATCCTCCCTCGCCTTTCACACACTCTACGCCGAGGGCCAACGCCGCTACGTCGAAACCTTCTCGCCCTACGTCCGTCAGTTCTTTGACCGCATGGACAAGCCCGAGGTCGATCGCATCGACGGCATCCCGCCCGCCATCGCCATCGAGCAAAAAAACACCATCCGCACCACTCGCTCGACCGTCGGCACCCTCACCGAGGTTAACGACTACCTCAAGCTCCTCTACCCTCGCCTCGCCACGGGCTACCACCCTAGCACCGGCGAGCCCGTCCAGCCCGACACGCCGGCCTCCATCCTTGAGTGGTGCCAATCCCACCTGAGCGACGAAACCATCCTCGTCATCTTCCCCATTCCGGTCCCCAAAGACACCACACCCGAAGAGCTCTTCCCCTTCCTCAATTCCCAGGGCTACCTCCGCATCCTCCTCAACAAGAAAGTGCTCCGCACCGACTCCGTCCCCGCACTCAAAAAACTTCCCCGAAAAATCCACGTCATTCAGGACCGCATCAAGGTCACCTCGCGCAACAAATCCCGCCTCACCGAAGCCTTCGAAAACGCCCTCCGTCTCGGCAAGGGACATTGCCAGGTTTCCGACCCAAAATTCAAGCTCACCGAATTCAACACCACCTGGTCCCCCCTCCGCCAGCCCACCTCCTCGCTCTTCAGCTTCAACTCACCCCTCGGGGCCTGCCCCACCTGCCGGGGCTTCGGTCGCATCATCGGCATCGATCTCGACAAAGCCATTCCCAACCACCTTCTCTCGATCAAGCAAGGCGCCATCAAGCCATTCCAGGGCGAACGCGGCGAAGACTGCCAACGCGACCTCCTCCGCGCCTGCCGGGAAATCCAACTCGATCCCAAAACGCCCTGGAACGAACTCACTTCCGAGCAACAACACTGGGTCAAGTATGGCGAACGCACCCCTCTCTCTGCCCTTTCCTCGCTCGAACAATCCGAGCAACTTTGGGCCGAAAACCGGTGGTATGGCATTCAAGGCTTCTTCGACTGGCTCGAAACAAAAGCCTACAAGATGCACGTCCGCGTCTTTCTCGCCCGCTACCGCGCCTACACCACCTGCTCCGACTGCCAGGGCTCCCGCCTCCAGCCCGACGCCCTCCATTTCAAGATCCTCGACAAAACCCTCCCTGCCCTTTGGCACCTCCCCATCGACCAACTTGTCGACTTCTTTGAGGAGGTAGCCCAAGCCCACGCCCCTCTCGACAAGTCGGCCAAGCTCGTCCTCGACGAAGTGACCTCGCGCCTCAATTACCTCACCGAAGTCGGCCTCGGCTACCTCACTCTCGACCGCCCCGCCCGCACCCTCTCCGGCGGCGAGATCGCCCGCGTCAATCTCACCACCTGCCTCGGCTCCGCTCTCACCCACACTCTCTTCGTCCTCGACGAACCGACCGTCGGCCTGCACCACCGCGACATTCATCGCCTCACCAAGGTGATGCACGCCCTGCGCGACAAAGGGAACACCCTCGTCGTCGTCGAACACGATGAAGCGGTCATGCACCAAGCCGACAACCTCATCGACATGGGCCCCGCCGCCGGCGAAGCCGGAGGCACCATCGTGGCGGCGCTTTCCAAGCGCCAAGCCAAAAAAAAACACCCCACATCACAAACCCTCCCCTACCTCGACGGCACCAAATCCATCCCCGTTCCCAAATCCTACCGCAAGCCCAAGGCCCAGCTCTCCATCACCCGCGCCTCG
>MDTC01269081.1_pt1 | contig 14482 bp, 12 predicted proteins | sample 811181 | NCBI WGS metagenome assembly MDTC01 (sample SAMN05326644, study PRJNA326480) | marine metagenome | isolation source: seawater | place: Pacific Ocean: North | collected 2011 | reverse complement strand
TAAAAAAAAGGGTTGGTGTGTAGTTTTAAGTAATTAGTAATAAAGTGGGTTAGGTATGGTTATTTGAAAGATTGTCGAATTCAAGCTTTTTCTGGGCAAGATCTGCCTTGGCTTGTTCTTGGAAAGGAAGCTGTTGTTCAGGAGAAAGTTGGTTCCAACGCTTTCCTGCAACCTTGGTAACAAGTGCGACCTTAATTTTAGACTCGGATTCGAAAAATGATTCGGTATCCTCCTGGATAAAAGTCTTAATATGAGGACATTGAATAGTTTCTAGTGACTGATTGGCTTGCTTAATGGCTTGGAGTTCTTGGGTGATTTGAGTGCGAACAGAGGCAAGATAGAACATGTATGCATTCTTAGCACGCTTAGGACCTGGCTTCTTGACCTTCTTTGTCTTCTTGGTGTTCTGACGGTCAAAAGAATCAGAAGTAAGACCAACTTCCTTTGTGAAACCAGATTCATGGAGCTGCTTAGCAATGGCAATAGCCTTCTCAAGAGGAATGTCAGTAAACTGCTTGGAAACAGTAGCAGCCATATTCAAAAGAAGTGCACTATCAGCGCCAGTCATCTCGGAATGAGCAGGGGAGGTGTTGTTGATTGTGGTAGCCATGGTTGTTGTTTTGATTAATCCGTAATAAGAAGAAATGTTAATAATCAAATTTTTTAAGAATATACTGGTGAGTTAGAAAAAAAAGGAATGAATTTTAAGGTAATTATAAATGATTAACTATAGCTGTCGTATCCATCGTTTTCGTCTTGTGAACCCCAATCAGAGTGGTATTCAAAAATTCCCCTTTGTCCATCAATGTCAGCGGTGTCAAAAGTGTGGTTGTCCCTCTCCTCCTCCCCCTCGGACTCCCCCACCTCCTGAAGTTCATGTGTATCTAGGTCGTTCTGGACGTCCATTATACCCAGACCAAGTCCTAGCTCAATGACATTTTCATCAGGCTCAAAAGTGTGAGGATCTTGGGAACCCATGTGGGGTGGAATATATGCCGGTTCGTTTACGGTTTGGGAAGTAGATTCATGGTCACGTTGATTGTTGTGGGAAGCGGACATGTTTGGTTGTCAGGAAGAGAGACGTAATTGTAATCTACAGTATTTTTTTTCGGGAATAATCAAATTATTGAGGATGATTCATATAAAAGGGTAAAAAACTATATAGAAAAAAAGGAAACTGTATTATATAATGTAGTTTATTATACTTATAAGCAGGGAATAAGGAGGTGGTCGTAATTGTAGTGCAATCCTCCGTCTTCAGGGCGTTGTGTCTGTAGCCATCTAATTTGCTCGTCAATCTGGACCAATTTAGCATATCTTGATGGAGGCATGGGAGCAGTATGAAGAGAACCAAACCATGTTTCGATAAGGGTTTCAATAACAAGGTCAATATGGTCATGCCAGTTTTGGATAGGATTGCAAAAAGCGCTGCTATTAAATATACATGGTACGTCCTTTGATTGCAATTTTAAAACCATATCCATTAAGTTATGACTGGGGTCTTCTGCAAATTCAAGTTCAGGTGTAGGAATGTTGAAGAAACAGGAAATGATATGTGTGATGTAAGTTCGACTGTTAAGTTTTGAATGGAGCTTTTGCTTTAGCTGTTCGATTTCTTCCTCCATAAGTTCAACTGTGAATTCATCGTATTTAGACCAGACTTCTTCTTGAAATGTGGTGGGTTGTTCGATGGTTTCTTGAATGTTGTAGTGACGGAGATAGAGCAAATTATTACACTCGGTCACAGATGTAATGGAGTATTCCTCTGTCATACAGTCATAGAAGTTAATAAGTTCGTTGAATTTTTTCTGATGGAGAGTTTTATTCTGGTTGTTTTCACAGTTGGATTGCAAAAAGAAGGGTTTCCATGCACTTCCATACTGCAAATATAATTTCTCTGCTTGTTGGGAAAGAGATTCAACCATTGCAGGGTGTGGGTTTTTCTCAAATTTCATAATGAGGCGTGATACAGACTGAATGTCTTTCTTTAAACCAATAATAATATGGTTTAGAAAATCAACTTTGATGGTGTTTTCTTGGCGTTCTGCGAGCTCGTCTACCTGAAGAGTGACGTTTTCGTCAGAATAGTAGTCATTGTCATACTGAAATTTCTGAAGTGTAGGTTCAGATTCTCTATCTTCGTCATGAGATGTATGAGGTATGTTCTGCATGTGGTCTACTGAACGGTCGGTAAGACTTTCAATGTCTTCTGTATCATCCTCCATATGACCAAAAGGTCTTGGATTGTTTGCACGATAAATATCCTCTACAGTTAGAGTAAAAGACTTGTGTTCGTTGTCACGCCAAATAGAATTAGGATTTAAGTAAGACCATTCCCATGCAAATTCATCCCAGCAATCGGGAGCATATAGACGACCATCCTCAATAGAAGACGTGAGGGGAACATCTTGTCTACCACACTTGGCACATCCACCCGTTCCGTTCGTCATATACTCCCAATCGAATGGGTCCGAGTCTTCCGCTGATTGAGTAGAATTGTCCTGAATAACCTCCGGATGTGTCTTGTGGAGTTTATGGTATCGAGCCTCTAATGGGTGCCAATTATTTGTCACGAGCGTATCATCTTCGCGCCAGTAAATCTTGTCACCTTGTCGGTATTGGTCAGGCCAAATAATGCAAGCTTGACCATTGTCATTAAGTTGTGGACGAGGTTGGTCAATTCTTCCCATAAAGAGGCCATATTGAAGCTTACTTTTTGTAAGATTTTCATTGTCGGCTTGGGAAATAGTGATGTCTTGCATTTGGAGTGGTTCCGTGGTAACCTCAGCTTGCTTTCCATGAAGTTTGCAGTAATCGCCATTAGGTGAATATCGGCTTTTCTTGTGACGGCATTGGCGACCCGGATGTTTCGAATCTCCATAGACGCGAGCCATGCAACAGTTGTCATCAATATGCACATTCTCCTCCTTTCCCGCAATGTTCGAGTCCGTATGAGTCATCGTTCGGGTAGACATGGTGGTTTGAGGAACCGAAGTGTTATCGCAGGTGTTGGAGGAAGAAGACATTCTGAGTCAGGTTTGTATTCTATATATACACTTTTAAATCCTTATCAAATTTATGTAATACATATGGTTAATAAAAAAGAAAACTGGTATTTTATTTAATGACTTGTGTTATTTTTTCGATTTTTTTCCATGTTTTTTAGGTATTGCTACAGTTGATGGTGCAATGGAGTCCCCTTGTCGGGTAGGTTTACACTTACCATATAGTTCGTAGGTTCGTCTTCGCTTGTCGGAGCCCTTCTTGCGTCTTTGGCCGAGGTGGTTGGTCTTCTTTGGCATGTTTGCGGGGTTGGGTTGTTGTGCTAATGACATACACACAGATTCAATTGTTCAAATTTATTGAAAGTGTGGTTTACCAGGAGTGTATTGTCTGCATGCATCTATCTAAAAGTATACGTGGGTGCCTATGAGACCTGTCTTCTTTGTAGAGCGCTTACCCGACTTGGAAGACATCGTGGTTAATGTTCTGGCTTGGTTGCAGTTGGATGGTTGATTGTATTACCATATCTACTGTAAAAACAAAAATCAAATTTATGAGTAACATATAGATAAGTTAATGTAAGAAGTGTTTATTTACTACTAAAAGCCATCTAAAAAGTCTGCGTAGTCGCCGTAGGATTCGTCTAGCTTCTGGGCATGTCGCCCATAGTAAAGCTCATCGTCCCATGGGTCTTCTTCATGTGGCACAGTGACCTCCCCAATGGATGGTTCGTTACCAAAGCGGAGCCAGTCCTGAGGAAGACGCGAAGGTGAAAGCTTGGAAGGAGCTCTTTCCGTCTGGACGCGGTTGGGAAAGTCGTAGTTGGTTTGGGGGTAGAACTCCTCCTCCTCCTCTTCTTCGTCATACTCCGGGTCGTGCATCATGCCTAAGCCAGGAGTATGGGTTGGTGTGGAAAGTTTGGGATACGTAGGAAGGTCCCAGGCGCCAAGTGCCCTATTGAATGTGAAGTGCTTGGTTCCTCTCTCAGAGTTGTAATACCAATATGAGTCGGTTCCCACATTGTAGATGGCGGTGATGTGTGGGTATTGGCGAAGGCGGGTGTCTACCCGGGTCTCATCAATCTCCAGAACCGGAAGTTCCTCCTCGAACAAGGCCTCATCGGGGTCGTCGAATGTGAGACCTGTCTTCTTGTTGTGGTAGATGTAGGTCTCAGTGATAGGGTCCCAGATGATTGAGATCTGGTTCTTAAACCACCATTCGGGTGCGCCGACTTGGCGGTGGTGAGAACGTGGATTGGTCTTGCTGTTCTTCTGAAACCATGCCGTATCGTGGGCGCAGGTATGTCCCCAGTTGTAGGGGTCGTTGAAGTAGTCGTCGCAGGTAGTTCCGAAGTAGCTCATGGTGTTTGCTGGTTGCGACAGGTGTTGTTAGGGTTTGATAATGCATTGTTACTATGAAACGGTGTTATCAAATTTTTATTACATATAGATAGTGAACATAAGTAAGTAAGTAAAAAAAGAAAATCTAATTTTTTTAGTATATGGGTTTTTAGCTTTTTACTTATGTGTTTTATACGCTTTTTCTGGTATACGGGTTTTTATTTGGTTATTTGTTATTTACGCATCTGGGGCAGCAGCAGCGGTAGCGACAGCGACGAGGAGGAGGATGATGGGGTCGAAGTAGCGAACGCCGAGAGCGAGGGAAAAGGTAAGGACAAGGGAGAGCATGGCGGCGCGCTCGAGGCATGGAGCCCGCTCGAGGCGAAAAGCTTGCACTGTAAACACCATCCACAGCATATTGAGGAAGGGGCACTTGCAGCGAGGATACCAAGTCGGATCCTGCAGAAAGTCTGCTGCAGGTCCTCGACTCCAATCACGGATCACGTCCCACTCCCACGCAATGTGTGCGAAGAGCACCACGAGGAAGAATTTCTTGGTGATGGAGAACAGCTCTTTCCAGCTAGGAATCTGAGTCTTTTGGCTCTTTGCCATGGTTCGAAGTTTTAATCTCGAAGGTGTTCCTTTGAAAGCACTTAATTCATTACACTATTAAAATTTGACATTACAATAAATCAAATTTTATTATGGATAACTATAGTGTTATATAAAGGGGTAAAAAGAAATGTTTGTATCTAATTTTTTTAGTATATGGGTTTTTAGCTTTTTACTTATGTGTTTTATACGCTTTTTCTGGTATACGGGTTTTTAGCTTTTTATGGGTTTTGTATTATCTAGGCGTGAAGGAGGAGGGTGGAGAGGTGGTCGAGTTCATGCGTCTTCGCCTCCTCGGCCTTCTGAGCCTGTTCGAGCTTCTGAGCAGCGACTTGCGTCCAGATTGCCTTCGATTCGGCAGGCATCGTCTTCCACTGAGCACCTGCGAGCTTGGACACCTCTCCAGCGCGCACCTTGGAGCCGTCCGGCTTGGAGATGCTCAGCTGCGTCTGCAGGAATGCCGCGCGGAAGGCAAGGAAGCCGTTCGCAGACTTCTTGCGAGCCTTCTTCGCAAGAAAGCGTGCCTTCTTCGCCTCGGTCGACTTCTCAGTCTTCTTCTGAGCGCGGGCTTCATCCTTCGCCTCCTTCTCAGTGAGGCGCTCGGCGGCCTTCGCCTCCTTCTTCGCCTGTCGTTCGGCCTTCTTCGCGTCCTTCTCTGCCTGCTTGCGAGCATTGCTGACCTCACGCATCTCCTTGCGCAAAGCCTTCTTGGCCTGAGGCAATGCAGGGTGCCAGTGTACATCGCCGGAGAGTTGGTCTCCTTCGTAGACGACGCAGATGCGGCCCTGCTGGTCCACCTGTGGGCGCTCGTTGTCGATGCGGCCGAAGAAGAGTCCCTCCTTCTTGCCGTTCTCATCGAACTGGAGAGGAACTGGGTTCTTCGCGTGCTGCTTGCCGTGGCGGGCGCAGAACTCACCATGGTCGGTGTGGCGAGTGTTCTTGCACTGTTCGTGCCCTGTGCCTGCAATGCGGGCCATGCAACGGCACTCTGGCTCAGGAGCATTGCGAGGTCCCTTCGGAGCTCCTCGGCGGCGCTTCGTGTTCGTGCTCTCAAGCAGAAGGCTTGCGGGGACCGTGTTGCGGGCGGCGTTCAGCATCGCTTCCGCTGCCTGGAACTCCTCCTCGGTCCAGTTCGAACCCTCCTCCTCGTCCTGAAGAGCGCTCAGTTCAGCCTCCTCCTCGGCGGTGAGAAGGGTCTCGGGGGCTGCAAGATCGCCGATCCGTTGATTCAGACCGGCGAAGTGCTTCTCAATCGCCTCGGTGTCAGCGCCCGTGCTCTTGAGAGCGTCGATCATGCGGGTCTGTTCCGTTGTGAATGCAGAAGCGTTCATCTTGAAGTTGTTGTCGGGTATGCGTTTGTTGAGCTGTGCTCGGTTGAAATCTGATATCAATATCGGAAATAACCAATCATCAAATTTTTTTTACCCTTTTATGGAGACAAATAAATATATGTTTTATAAAAGGGTAAGTATTATAATACGGATTCATGTATATATGTTATATTAAGGGGTAATACAGATATATAAGGTATATGTATAAAAGGGTATATAACATGCATAAAGGGGTAAATATATATATATCGTATAATACAGTATACTGCATAAAGGGGTACATATGATATATATGATACAGTATAAAGGGGTACGAAAAATTTGATGTTCTGAGCAATTGAGGCGATTTTGTGATTTATGCGTAAGGGCATATAAAAGCAACACTGTTGATACCTATAAAGGGGTAAAAAAAATTTGATAAGACCGAATGATTGCTACAGTTAGCAGATTTTACGAGCAAAGCTCATAAACACCCGAACAACCAAAACCAACACGATGGCTCAGACCCTCAACATGTCTTCTCTCGGCGATTTGTCCGAGATGGCTACGAAACTTTGTATGACTGAGGAGCAGCTCAAGGCAGTTGCCACTCAACTTCAGTCAGTTGCAAAGGCAAACGGAGCAAGCAAGGGACCGCGCAAGGAGCGCACGCCTGCTGCTGCTGAATGCCGCTGTATGGCCCGGATATGGGGAGATGGCATGGGCGCGCAGTGCACTCACGCGAAGAGCGGAGGTGATTACTGCAAGCTGCATGCGAAGAAGGCTGCTGAGACTGAGGAACCTTGTACGTGGAAGGATGGCAAGCGTTTTGGACTCTGGTGTGGTCGTGTAGACCAGCCCTTGACGGGCAAAGATACGAATGGCAAGTGGCAGATTATCTGGAAGCATCCAGATATGGTGGCCGCAATGAATGCCGAGAAGGAGGCAGGAGAATTCAAGTATGGAGAGGCAGAGGAGAAGAAGCGCAAGCCGGTCAGCTCTGGTAAGCCACGGGCACCCCGCAAGCGGAAGGAGGGAGCTGAGAAGAAGGCGAAGAAGGAGAAGGCTTCCGGAGTGAAGAAGCCTCGGGGAAAGAACGCCTACATGTTCTTCCTAGATTCTCGCCGAGCGCAGATTGGTGCAGACATCAAGGCAGCTGCTGAGGCCGATGGTGCTTCTGATGAGGACAAGGCGAAGCTGAGCGCGAAGGGGTCTGTGAAGGTGTCTGAGGTGACGAAGGTCGCAGGCGCTGAGTGGAAGGCTCTTTCTGCAGAGGACAAGGCTCCTTTCGAGAAGCAGTCAGCAGCTGATAAGGCTGCCAAGATTGCAGCTTGGGAGAAGGAACAGGCTGAGACTCCTGCGGAGACTACTGTGGAGACTCCTGCGGTAGCAGCCGCTGTTGAAGCCGAAGTGACTTCGACTCCTGCTACGCCTCCAAGTGCTCCAGATACGCACAATGCTGCTTCGCTCAAGGCGGCAGCGAAGCTTTTGGAGAGCTTGAAGTCGGATGAAAAGGACGTATTCGGGTCAGATACCGAAGAGGAGGAGGAAGGTCCATGGACCTATACTCTTCCCGAAGCCAACGCTCTGCCTACTCCAGCGGATGCGGACGGTGACTTTGACCCGACCAATGCTGCGGCAATCAAGGGCAGTGATGGACAGATCTACATTGTTGCCATGGACTGGTATGAGGCGGCTTCCGAGGAGGATGTGGAAGATCTGAAGAAGCTGAAGGAGCACAATGTTGGAACTGTGGAGAAGCCGAAGTTTCCGGAGACTGAGGAGGATGAACTGGAGGGACAGTTCGTGCCTCGCAAGGCGTAAGTGATACAAAACTAAAAAGGAGAAAACCCATATACCTAAAAAATAGAAAATGAAAACCGATAAAAAGGTGTGATTGTTATTTGTTTTTTTGTATCTATCTTTAACCCCTTTATAGATGAATCCTTTCTATAAAAGGGTAAAAAAAATTTGATAAGTCTGAATGATTGATACAGTTAGCAGATTTTAACCCGAGCACAGCTCAACCAACGCAACACGCAACAACATTCAAGATGGCGAACAACACTGGACGTTCCACCACCTTCGAGGCGACCTTTCCACCGGAAGGGAAGCTTGATGCACGCACCATGAGCCGGATCATCGGCACGAAGGGCTGCGGCACCAAGCGCATCGTCAAGATGGTGAAGGCTCGATTCGGTGACGAGACTCGCCCGTTCCTCCGCGCGAACCGCGGAGCGGACAACTTCACCATTCTGGCCAAGGGGTCATCTGGTGAGAAGGCGGTGCGCTTCATTGCGCGGTTCCTTCAGAAGGAGACGGACTTCATCCAGGGTCGGACGAGTGAGTGCCCACATCCGCACCAGTGGGTGGACGCTTCCGGCCACAGCCGCTTGATGAAGCACATCATCGGCAAGTCGGGCTGCTACATCAAGGCGCTCCAGGAGCCTGGTGGCTTCATCCTCAACCGGAAGAAGGACGATGAGCCGGAGAAGGAGCTGTTCCTTGTGGAAGGAGTGGACAACGCGCAGGTGCAGCGGATGGTGCTCAAGCTGCGGGAGCACATGGAGAAGACGCGCACCTCGCAGTCGGATGGAGCTCGTCGTCGGCGGGTGCAGGTGGACCTTGCCACGCCAGACGGAAGGTTTTCACAGAATGCTACGACCGAGAGCGCTACTGTGGCCGAGACCAACTCGTTTGGGTCGCTGATGGAGGGCGATTCTTCCGAGGATGATTCGGAGGACTCCTCGCAGGGCGCCGATGAGAAGGCTGCTGAGGAGGAGATTCGCCGTCACCTTCAGAGCAAGGTCCACTCTCGGGGGAACAAGGCTCGCACTGTGGGACAGGAGATGCACGAGGTGCGCTGCAAGTTGGCGCAGACACGTGGCGTGGACCCACGAATGGTGGGCGACCGAGAGGTGAACGAGCATCTTCGGCAGCTTGCGCTTGAGCAGGACCAAGAGATGCAGAAGGTCCAGGACGCGGCCTCTGCCAAGCAGCGGGAGGTGGACACGAGTTCGCACGAGGAGTTCCCTGACGAACTGGGCTCTGGAGGCATCAAGCTGCAGGTGAACGAGCTCGGTCAGTGGGCTATGAAGTCCAATGAGGTGATGGAGAAGAAGATCTCCGCCAAGCCTCCTGCTCCGCCGATGGCTGCTCCTGCGCCACCCGCTGCTCGCCCGACTCTTGCGCGTTCGCAGACTGCGGTAGCTCCAACTGGTTCTGCCTTCGATGGAACCCCGCCGGCAGACGGTTCCTGGCCTCACCTCGACGACGACAACAAGGGCTGGGGTGATTCCGACTCTGACTCCGAGGACGGCTTCTAGATAGGTAAGTAGATAGATAAAACAAAAAACCAAATAAAAAGCTAATAACCCATATACCAAAAACAGCGTAAAAACCTCATAACCAAATAAAAAGCTTATAAACCATATACCCTACGAGGGCCCAGAAAAATTAAAAAATGATTGATAGAATAGAGATATACTCTATTTCTTTTTTATACTTTATATATGGTGGAGTATAAAGGTATAAAGTAACGTTCTATATACAGTAATAAATTTTGATAAGTTCTGAAAAGGATGTAACGGTAACAACCTTTTTTCTAACTGCTGACCAAAGGATACGAAGTATGGCGAACACTGGGATCACCTCTTTCGACCCTTCTGGTAAACGGTTTTCTTTCAAGAATCAGAGTGTTATCGGTTGTGAGAAACGAACGGAAAACTTTAGCCTTACTCTATTTACCAATGGAGAGTTTTGTGTAAAGCATGTTATCACGACCACTGATTCGTTCGATGGTGAATCAGATACAAAACAGGTAATTTGTCGCGGTGATTGGACAATCTGCGAGGAAACATCGAGCAGAGTCAAGTTGAGCGGTAAGTGTGTGAACAGCCGTGTATCCTATAAGCATTGCATGGACTCAGACGATGAGAATGAAAGCAGTGAAAGTGACTTCAACCAAGTCTATAGTTATGAAGAACTGGTGAAAATGAACTACAATGACCTCTAACTTAATAAAAAGTACCATACCATAAAAATTTCTTTTTTATCTACACTTAATGTAAAAATTTGATAAGTACATGAATACTAATGTTGTAGTATTCAAAACAACGCAACGAAAAGACGATGACTACAGCATTCGCACGTAACAGCGGTGGAATGAGCCTTATGGACAGCAACTTGCGACCTTGGGCTGCTTCATGGTATCCCAAGAAGGGCTACGTTTGCAGCAAGGAGATTGACGAAAATTTCCCAGAGTCCCACCTTCAATACTGCTTGGGTTGCCGTTTCCAGGAGAAGGTCTTGAATCTGAGCAGGGGCGGACAGTGTGTTCCTATGGCTCCAGAAGTAGGAGCGGGAATGTTCACCTACGTCCCTGATGGGACCCTCTTTTCGGGGATGAAACTGAAGGCTTGGCCAGGGCCTGGTGCAAGCCAATACGGCGAGCGTAACACCCGGGAAGCTTGGGTAGGACGCGACATGATTGGGAACTTTGTTCTAATCCGTGTGAAACGAACAGAGGTCCCGAAGTCTTGGAACTATGGTGTAGACGAGCGAACGGCACTGGATAAAACAGAGGAGGATCTCAGTAATTTGAAACTGGACTTCTACAACTACGTGTATGAATTGCCAGACATCAAGCATAACCACTTTCGCTACGAGTGGCTGTTTGGGTTTGTGAGGAGCTACGACAGCTACACTGGCAAGCACGAGATCGTGTTGAAGTTCGATGACATTCCAGTGACTGATAACTGGGTGACACTGGAGAAGTGTATGTTCCAGGAATGGACTCGAGCCGACATGAGGAGCTTGATGGATAAGCTGAGGAAGCAGGCGGAAGCACATCGAAAGAAGTGGGCAGAGATTCGCCGAAAGCAGAAGGAGGAGGATGAGAAGGAATCGGCTACTGAAATCCAGAGGGTTTGGCGTGGATATCAGGGTAGGGTCTATGGAGACATGCCAGAGTTGACCAGTTGTTCACCTGGGCCTCGTGAGATGGAAGAGGTCTATGGTAGCGACCACCCCAACTGGTCCCCAGAGGATGAAAGTGAAGTAGTGAATAGCTCCTCAGCTCCAGAGCAATATGGGCCTGCTATCCGACCTGAGCAAGAAGCTTGGGTGGAATTCTTCGATGTTCTTTCTCAGCGACCATACTACTATAACAAAACTACTGGATTTAGCACATGGAGTAGACCCGACGGGTTTGTTGATCCTTACAAGGGGGTTCCGCGGTCTGTTGGATGGATGATGAAGTCGCCGGAGGTTCCTCGTGCAGTTAAATTCGTAAAGCCGGGGAAGAAGTGCCGGAATAGGAGGAGGTATCTTCATAAGGCAAGACTTCCCCAGAGGGATCCGGCGAACCATCCTAAGGAGGAGAAATCCATCGCTCCTGTCTGGATTCTTGAGGAAAGAGATTTAAATGACTGTGGAAGAGACAGCGTTCCGATGGAGTCAAGGCATGACGAGCGCCAATGGCAGAGGAATCGTGCGAAGAATCGCTACTGGAACAACGATGTGAAGCATAGTTGGGATTGGCACTATGGTAACACGGAGGCCTGTAAAAGAAGGGCCAAGACAAAGTGGAGGACTGTGAGCAAGAATGGAGACAATCTCCGGGGGACAAGAGGTAGGAAAGGTCAAGTAGCTCAACGTGCGAAGACGCAGGTTCGTAGGAACCGTAGGAGGAAGATGCACAATGACACCAGGAGTGTTGGTCGTGAGGATTAATTTAAAAATAAAAATATAGTATATAACCAAGGGTGTAGCATAATGTAATGCGCTAAGGCGTTAATAAGCCTGATAGAGATCCAAGTTCAAGTCTTGGCGCCCTTTAAAAAGTTGAAATCTTTTTTTTCCTAAGTATCTGGGAAAAATCAAAATTTGATTTAAAGATAAGAGACAGTTTAAGAGTAAAGATGTTACGACCACTGTTTTTGTCACTACTGGTTATGGGGGTAAGTTCGTATAGTATTAAAGATGAAATTGTGAATCCAAGTAATTGGTCACCAAGTGCTAAATGGTTAGGTTTTACAGGTTCTCTGGTAGGCGGTTACTGGTGTGTAACACAACTCCATGCATATTATTGTGCACCATCAGGATTTTATGGTATGATTCAAACAGCCTTGCTGATGAGCAGTCCAGTTTGTAGAACTTTTGTATCAGTTTTGTCTAATATAGATAGTATTTATGGAGCTGTTTGGGGGGGGTTGTTTTTATCAAGTATGTCTTTTCTTAGTGATATATCAAAAAAGTTTTCAAAAAATACCCAGAAAGGTTATGATTAGAGAAAGATTAAAATAGTTTAAAATTATTTTTTTAAAATTTGATTTAAAGTCTTCTGGGAATTAATAATGTGAGATTAATGTGTATGAGAAGACCTTTAAGGTTAACTATAAGAAGAGAAGATAGTTATAGAGCTATAAAGGAGGAGGTAAAGTATGCAGAAGTGAGACTATTTAGGGGTTGTATAAGAAATATAAAGAAAGATGACCATATATATTTGTCACATAATGGAGAAAATGTGCTAATTCATGTAGATAGATTAAAAATTTTCCCAAATATAGATAATATGTTAAAGAATGATTTAGTAAATATAGCTACTGGATTAGTTAATAGGAAAAAAGATAAGAAATTCTATGAACAGTTCTATAATAAAAATGAGATGGAAAGTTACAATGTTGCAGTAATTTTCTTTAGATTAGTTTAAATTGAGGAAGTTTAGTGCGGTTAAAATAAATAAAAAAAACATAGTATATATCTAAGGAAGATATCTATCTAAAGTTATATCACTCTTAATAAATATAACAGGTGCAAACTTGGTATCAAACCTTATAAAAAAAAATTTGATTGAAAATTTTTCAAACATTATTGAAGCAGCTTCCAGGTGAGGGGAAGGTAATAAAAATTGCCCGTCTAGCTCAGTCGGTAGAGCGCAAGGCTCTTAACCTTGTGGTCGCGGGTTCGAGCCCCGCGGTGGGCATAAAGCAACGTGGCGCAGAGGGAGCGTGTCGGGCCCATAACCCGAAGGACGTAGGATCGAAACCTACCGTTGCTACTTTAAGACTTGCAAACAGCAATACAAAACTCTTTTGACTTTTAATCAAACGGCCCCTGTTCGATTCAGGGGGAGGCGGAAACCTTCCTTGGGAGGCGGAAAAAATAAATGCAAGTCGTCTTTGCCTCGTTAGCGCAATTGGATAACGCGCCGGTCTTCTAAACCGGAGATTGCGGGTTCGAGTCCCGCACGAGGTATTAATTTAAAATTCTAAATCACACTAACAGCAAATTCTCAACTACCACTATAAGGTCGAGGTCGTGGGATCGAAACCCACCATGGGCGAAAGCCTGTGTAGCTCAGAGGAAGAGCGCGTATGAAAATAGTGTGATGTCATCTGCACCAATAGTCCAGTGGTTAGGATACTCGCCTTCCAAGCGAGTGGCCCGGGTTCGATTCCCGGTTGGTGCATAATAAAAGATTATCTAACAGCAATTCTCAAATGTTAACTATTATAACCTATAAAGATAATCGTTCAGCTGGGATTCCCGAGTGGTCAAAGGGGACGGTTTTAAGCACCGTTGCGTTAGCTTCGTGGGTTCGAATCCCACTCTCAGCATAAAGGAAAGACATTCTCCTACGGCAAAGAATTCAATTCTCCCACATAGTCTAGGCGGTTAGGATAGCTGGCTTTCACCCAGCAGACCCGGGTTCGAGTCCCGGTGTGGGAATTCCGCTCCATTAGCTCAGTTGGTTAGAGCGTCGTGCTTATAACGCGAAGGTCGCGAGTTCAAGCCTCGCATGGAGCATCTTCTAAGACCATCTAACAGCAATTATCAAATGTTAACTATTATAACTTATAAAGATGGTCGTTCAGCTGGGATTCCCGAGTGGTCAAAGGGGACGGTCTTAAGCACCGTTGCGCAAGCTTCGTGGGTTCGAATCCCACTTCCAGCATTTTAAAGGTATCACACAGCAATTATTATAATTATTTTAACAATTATTCAATTTGATACCTGAATTAGATATTAGCTATTATCTAATATGCTTTCATAGCTCAGCAGGCAGAGCGAGCGGCTGTTAACCGCTAGGTCATAGGTTCGAACCCTATTGAAAGCGCTTCTTAAAATTACTTCTAGCTCCATTAGCTCAGTTGGTTAGAGCGTCGTGCTTATAACGCGAAGGTCGCGAGTTCAAGCCTCGCATGGAGCATCTTC
>MDTC01078939.1_pt1 | contig 14485 bp, 27 predicted proteins | sample 811181 | NCBI WGS metagenome assembly MDTC01 (sample SAMN05326644, study PRJNA326480) | marine metagenome | isolation source: seawater | place: Pacific Ocean: North | collected 2011 | reverse complement strand
TAATCGGCAAGTCCAACTACTTGGTTTGGGTGAACCTTGTCAACAAACTGAGCATAAGGAATTAATGTTTTAACCATGCTTCCAGTTCCAGGTTTAGAATTTAATCCTTTCATTAAGTATGTTTCTGGCCGAGACTTATCAAATACCTGATTCAGAATTGAGTTATTAATTTCTATGTTAGATGGGCTTCCGGCTCTGTAAATATCTTGATCAAGATCTTCAAAAATAGGAGTTAGACTCCAGGAATTATTTATTATTTCTAATTTAGCGAGTTCCAGATCGGAGGGTCCGTCAAAATAAAGTTCAAGAGAATCTTTTTCTGTGAGTTCTTCAACTTCTTCCTCCTCGGGGATCTCTACTGCTTTCAAATCTAAAAAAGATAGACTAGGAATAATTTTTTCTACTTCCTTTATATTAAGAAGTGGTCCGGTGGACATCAAAGGGGCTATGTTTGAGTTGTTGCTATCTATTATAAACTGAGAATGTTTGTGAATATTATTTCCTGGACTCCATGATTTAGCCGGGTCGGGAGATAAAATTATATTTAGACAAGTCGTGATCCCTCCAGAAGTTGCCTTAAAAAATTCAGACATATTAATTATTCTCTTAAACTACTATATCATATTATCTGTGAGTGGACTATTCTGCAAGGCAGATAGTAAAGTAGATGGTGGGTGCATAGCATCGTCCTCTTCTAACCAAATATTGTCGCAAATAGTTTTTCTATAAATTCCTTGCTCTTGAACTTCTTTAGCATAGTTCCAACCTTTAATTATAACTTCTGATTTATTATCACCTTGAGTGTCGGCTACAGTCCAAACAACGATAGCATTTTTATTGACATACTTTTTAAGTTGGCGTGGAGGAATACATCTCTTGAACTTGTCCCACTGATGATATCGCAAACCTTTTACTTCAATAGGTAAACAAAGTTTATTGGAAAATTCTAATCCGACATCTCCTGGATGATTAGCACTACGCTTAATATCTTCATAATATCTAATTACTCTAGATCCATTTAGATTTTTAACTTCTTCTTCTAAATAAAGTGCGGTGACTAATTCTCCTTTAACCCCTACTACATTAGATCCAACTTTATTATGAGAATACATTCCTGAACCTTTGGAACCGTGCCCATCATATAATTCTACTATGGCTCGTGCGTGACTCCAACACCATTGAATCTGATCATCAGATAACTTAATTACGACATCCATTAATTAGAAATTATTGTTTTAACCTATATAACCCTTCTTGTGAGTAAATTGATTACGCTTTAGAAGATTTTATTTTATCGTGAATTGAATCCGCCATTAAGTTAGCACCCATAGAAATTAATAGTCCTCCGAAGATCGCAAAACTAATTCTCATCAAAGATTCTTTTTGATTTTTAGAGGATCCAGTAGACTTCATTAAATGATGAATATGATAGATGGCTAATAGTCCACCCATACAAACAAATGAAAACCCAGCCAAAGCAACTTGCCTATCAGAAGATGCTACCATAATAACACTTATTGCTCACTGTTATTTAAAGATAGTGATTTGATGGCGGCAGGGCGAACACACATCCAACAGAAGATAGGAAAGGAGGATAATATATGATCGGAGTATGTGTTGTCGAACCGCCAATGTTGCCCTTGTTGCCTCGACAATATGATGTTGTGGTTTTCAGATACTTAAACCTTATTGTTATTCTGGAAATTAAGCACATAACTCTATGTCTTCAAGACCCATTCATTGCCCGTCCAAGTGTGTGTAAATGTGGCTTCATCAAAAGTATCGCTTTTAGATTGATTGTCTCCACTCCACATCGGTTGTAAATTAGTATAATGAAAACAGGCTAGTTGTTGTGCGGGATCTGAAAGGTCAAAAGCATTACAAGGTTTTCGATGATCTATTTCCCATCCATTGACTCCATAAGTTTCCCAAGTGACTCCAGGAAGAGCCGCAAATTGAGATTCTAAATGTAATTTTAATTTGGCGACAGTGCACCCTAACAAATCTAAAGTTCTATATTCTTTTTTATGATTTTTAATGGCATTCCATACTCGAGAACGAACTCTATTAATGAGAACTTCTTCAGGATTACAAATTATGCAAGAATGGACTCTCAAATTATGATCACAAAGTTCAGAACCATCACAAATAGCACAACGCTCTTGGCGTATGTTATGCTTACAAATACGAGCAGCCCCTTCACAAATAGTGCAACGCCATTTTTGGCTGCCGTGAATGCAGAAATAATCTGCTACATTACATTGTTTACAGAAAAATAAATTCTTTTTGTGTGTAACGCAGATCCAACGAGGTTTTTTTGTTTCAATCTGAGTGTCTCCTTTTTTATTGTCCCAGATGGCAGGAATATTATAAGTCGGGTGCAAATAAGTTTTCCCTAAAATTCTTTTTACTTTGGGATCCGGGACGCTTGGATTCTCCTCTACCTCCGCAGAAACTTTTTCAAAATCTTTTTTCTTCATTAACTTTCCTCCACGGCGTCTAATTACTTTTTAAATTTGTTTTAAAAGTTCTACAATAATATCTACTGTCCATGCATTGCCCACATGAGAATGACGACTAGATTCTGCTAGTTTAGGAAGTTCGGTATAATTGTCTGGAATAGTTAGCATTCTTTCGGCTTCGACTGCAGATAAATATCTCCAATCTACTCCTCGAGTTTTAGTATTATACACATCAATATATTTTGTTCCTGGTGGGTGCACAGATAAAATGGTATCTTTTTGGACAGTAGTTAAACAGTTTAAAAGTTCTGCATTCTTCCGGACAGTTAACACTTGTGTAATTTTAATATTAGGGTCATAGTCTTTACGAACCCCCTTACTATCTAATTTTCTTCCCACAATGTTGGCGGGATTCCAACTTCTTCCAGATTTGTCCTGGGAGGGATCCAAGTAACTAGAAAAACTTTTTGCATTCTTAGAGGGAGCGATAGTAAAAGTGGCCGGAAGAAAGTTACTCCAATAATTTCTTTTTCTCATGGAGGGTGCGATCACAGCAGAGTCAATTAAAATTGGTTTGGGGTTTCCTGGAAGGTGTTGAGTAATGGTATCTCTCCAAACATCTTTCATAATTACATTTTCTAGCAACCAATAGTCTGGTTTATAATGATTTAAAATATCTACAAAAGTAAAAAATAACTTCGATCGGGGATCCTGAAAATTTAAACCTTTTCCAGAATGTGAAAATCCTTGGCAGGGTGATCCACCTAAAATAATTAATTTATCTCCAGGATCTAAATCTATCTTCCATGATTTCCAATTATTTACATCTCCCAATTGAATTGTATTCGGAAAATTCTTCTGCGTAATGGCAATTGCAGTTTTGCTTATCTCTGCAGCATAATAACGTTTTACTGAAATCCCGGCTTTTTGTAAGGCTATTTGGCCACAGGAAATACCATCAAATAATGATATTACCACGTAGCCCATATTTGTTTTAGATAAGCACTACCTATTTATGGCTTCTCTTATTGAAGAATAAAATGTATCAAAGACCTTATTCATCCCATAGTGGGTCTAATGGCGGCCTCTTTAGTGGCGGAGGTGGTGGAACTTTGATATGCTCATCATGAAAAGTGAACATTCCTGTTTCGGGAACTAATGGGGGAGAACCCACTGGTATATATTCTGATTGTAATATAGTTAGTAATTCTTTCATCACTCGATAACCGGCCATGCAAAAAACAGTTATTACTATAGCAACCCAAACATTGGCCATCAAATAATAGTCCATATTCATTCATCTCCTATTATTTTATTTTTAAATGCTATAAAACTCCAGACACACGATAATAAAAATATTATCAAAGTTATCTGAGCATCACTCATGCTTCCAACTCCCAACAGGTAGAACAAATAACTCCATAAGGAGCCTGAAAGTGAAAAGTTTCACCATCTTTGAAAACTCTTCTTCGACACATAGTCATGATACAAGGACTCATGCTGCATCCTCCAAATGAGTGTTATCAAAATCCGAAAGTTTCAAGTTAGAATACAAAAACTTTTCATTACTGACTATTAGATCAAATTTGTGGTTATCTAAATTTTTTCCTTCTTTATCAGTCCAGTGTGGTAATTTTCGAGGATTATACATAAGTGCATTTCTACCGTATGGAGGAGTTTTAGCCGTAGTGACCCCAACCCAATCACATTCAATCCAAGCACAAACTGTTTTATTAGCACCCTGACAAATATTTTTGGCAACATTGGTTCGGTTGTGCAATCGAGCGTTAAGCATTACTAAACGCACAGCAGAGGGATCGTGATAACTAACAAACCCGGAAGGATTTTTCACTTGCCATTTCAAATAATTGGGTCCTCGACCTAAATGAAATCGAACTCTATATTTACCTTCTTTAATAGAATTCATATTATTTCTCCCCTACAGCAACCACATTTATTTTGTTTAATTTCATTTCTGGTGAAAGAATCTTCTGGGCAATTACAATTCATGCTTTCTCACCTCTGTCTATGTCCTCGTTGAATAGCAACTCTTCCACCTTTTCATCATACAAGGTTAATGCTTTGTCTTCATCACCAAGGATCCATCCTTCGACTAACTCTGTGGTATCATCAGATGTGTGTTTGATTAGATCAATAGCCCAAGTAAACTTAGCGAGTTTGTGTAAAACTACTTCCTTGTCTCCAATAATTCCGCTTTCAAGTGGACTAGGGTCGTATGGTTGACTCATGTGATCACCTCTGCATTTCTTCTTTCAACTTCTTTACGAACTGCTTGCATTGTTCTTTGTAATGGCCTTCGACCCATTCTTGTGAAAGCGTGATATGCTTCCTCATAGGTAATCTCCTTGTCTTCCATATATTCTAAAACTTCTGCTTTCATGGCTCTTTTGTAATATTTACTCATTTTTGTTTCCTCCTTTTTGTTTGTAGATCTTATAATTTATTATCGCATCACTACCCAACGACAACAATCTTTCGTTTTGATTCTTAATTCTGACAATTGACAGCCACAGGTTTCGCAAGTCATGTATTCAAGACCCCCGTATCTTTTCCATCAATAGGCCACGCACCCTCATTGGCATAGTGGAGATATTTGTGAAAATCGAGGACTCCGCCGTAAAAGAATATGAGTAAGCCATTGCATTCTGGACAGTCATAAGTGCAGCCTTCTCTTTCTGATTCTTGGTGGCCACATTCATATTGTCCATCACAAATAGGGCAACGGATCTTAGTAGAATTGTTGTGAATATCATTTTCTTCCTCTCCTATGTTATCTTCTGAACGGTTCTCATTCTGCGTCATTAAAATTAACTCCTAATCGTGTCTTCCACTAATCAATAAACAGTGATAAGTAGTATATATACTTATCGGTCAATGAGCGTAATTACGCTCTATTTGGCCTATTTTACGCCATCTTCCGCAAACTTTATAACCCTACTTTGACGATTTTGAATATTGTATGCTGTCAGATATCCTATCTTGGGTTTATTTCCTAGCATTTTCATAAAATCTGTCAGCCCCTGGAAGGTAGAAGAAACAATTAAAGGCACTCCTCGATACCATTCTACTTGATGAGCATGAGTATGTCCGGTTACAAAGATATCGGGTTTATCCATGATTACCATTTGATCTTCTTCTTCAGGAGATAAAGCATTTCTTTCTCCCCACAGTGGAGCCATATGTCTTTTTCTCAACATTTCTTTCATGGCTTCAGCCGGACGTTCATAAGTTACGTGATTCATTAATGGAACCATATCATCTATACCTTTTCCATGATAAGTAAGGACATCTAATCCAGAAAGATTTACTCTACCTGGATTGCCAGTGTGGATAGCGGAATTAAAATCTTGTTGAATGTCGGCTTCTAAGACAGGTTGTGGTTCGGCAGGGCGAACTGCATCGTGATTTCCAGGCGAAAGAATTGGCGTAATATGATCTGGTAATTCATCTAGCATAGCAGCCAAAGTAGAATATTGTTTGTAAACATCAGTTTCAATTAAATTGTTTTCGTGTCCAGGATAAATTCCGATCCCATCTACTCCATCACCAGGAATAACTAAATATTTTAGATTTTTAGCCGTCTCGGCAGAACTATTCAACCACTTCATCATTTTATTCCATTCTTTTTCCTTAAAGTATTTGGATCCATAATGTAAGTCAGAAATAAATCCAATAGATACGGGATCAAATTCGGAACCTCCTTTATTCATATGCCCAGGAAGTATGTCAGGATATTGAACTTCGTTTACCCAAAACATTTCTCCAGTTTTACTTTCAAAAGTTCCAGTAACGGCGACTACATCGTCATGTAATAAAGTTCCGGCGGCAGGATCGTCAGCCCGAACAAAAACAGTTATAGTAGTTTCCGAAGTATCTTCGATTTCTACCATTCTACCTCCAGATTTAGTTCGGCGAATATTCATTATAATTCCTAATATAGTAGCCGGTGATCTAGTATAATCTGTCCAATTGTTGACGATTTGTTTAATCGTTCCTGATGGATGTTTGCCCGATTCATGAATCAATACTCGAGATAACTTTTCATATCTATCGTGAAATAATCCTACGAGATCGTCAAAAGAACCGGCTTGTCTAGTTTCACCTACTCGATATCCAGGCGTAATGTCCGTAGTATAATCATCGGCTTTAGCCGACCAAGAAGCAGATAGATCTGGAATATCACTATCTATGCGGCGTGGACCGTAATCAAACTTGGATCCGATTTGTCTATCTAATCGCTTGTCTGCACCCATATAGTCTCCTCCTATTTAGATTCTAAAGGGGAGGACATATATAAGATTGCTGAATCGTAATTCACTCTGATTGATAAGGAGCAGGATTCTTCATCAGAGACATAGCCGCCATGATTTCATCGTGAACTTGTTCGGTAGCAATTTGAGCATCTCCTAATGACTTAGTGCCAGTGATAACACATTTTCCACTACTGAATATTAGGCATACTGCAGAAGGATTATCGATTCTATAAATCAGACCTGGGAATTGCTCTGGCTCATACTCGGTCTTATCCATAGGAAGTGTAAATGATAGAGCAGGTAATTGAAGTGGGATTCCGACATCATATGTGACTACTAAGTTTTGAAGTAAAATAAATTCATCAGCAGGGAATGCAGATGGATTATAGCCATGCTTGGTTAAATCATCATGTAATGTTTGGAAAGCAGTTCGAGCATCATCATAAGACTTAGCACCCGTAGCCACGACTTTACCAGAACGGAAAACTAAAACACAAACTCTTGGAGAGGCAACTCGATAGACCATTCCTGGAAATTGCTCAGGTTCATATTCTATATTCAGATCGATAGCGAGTTGAACTACATCAATCGCTGGAGCCAGACGTGTGCTGGCTACTAGGTTTACTACGGTGGGCTTTATATTGGTCGCTGTGCTAGACATATATAAAGGTCGTTTTACCAAGTATATATACCTTTCGGTCATTTATGCCTAATTAGGCAATATCAGTTTTCTCTAGGCAGATCACAAGCACAACAGATATTATCGCTCAGAGGCGTTATTGCATAGCACTTATCACAGCGAGTTAATCCTTGTAAGCGTAATATATCATTATCGAATCTGGAGTCCTCAGCATAATTAAGCAGTTTTTTAGCGTTCTTTCGCTTAGTGTCTATATCTGATTTAGGCTTACGAGCATTACCTTTATGCTTGCTAGCGTTATTCTTAGCGTTATTATTGTGTGCTTTATAAGAAATAGTGATCACTCCAGCGTAATTAAGTGTAAATTAAATCATTCCTCTTTGAATTGAGCGTAATCATTAGGCGTAAATGGATTATCTGTATCTATCCAACGAGGGTGCATATAATCTGGTAAGCGTATATTAGGCCAGACTGGATTCTGAGGATAAAGTTTTCTAAGCGTTAAATAAGCCTCTTTAACTTTATTAAGCGTAATTAGAACTCCTCCCAATTCCGATAACATATTACTATTAGTAGGATCTTTTTGCTCAGAATGAGAAATGTTCGCTTCAGCATTAGATATTTCAATATCTAACCAATCTAAAAATGGATCTCTCATAGCGTAACAATTATGGAACGAGGATAACACCTATTTATAATTACGCATAAAAGTAATTATCTTCTAGTTCAGGTCCATCAGTAGACTTAACAGAAAAAACTTCTGAAAAGACTACGGTCATAAAGTGTTCCACAAAGGTCATAATGAATAATATATGCACACCAATAGTTTTCTGATCGATCCATTCAATTAATTTATGATGACAGATCTGGACTCTTTCTTCATACTCTTCGATAGAAAGGGCTTCATCAGTTACAATATTATTTTGAATAAGATCTAAAACCTCATGATTAATATTTCCTACGAAGGATCCATCTACATAATCCTCAGTAGAATCAAAAACTGCTTCTTTAATTCGTTCACCCCACCTCTTCTTTTGAGCAGAAGTAAACTTAATTACTACTTGATCTTCTTCATTATTCGAATCTGAATTCTCGGAACTCTCTGACATCCCTAATAATTAAGCACTCAAACTATTTAATACAAGCCACTGTCTCCAAGGAGTGGTATCGATTGAAATCTTTTCTTGTGATTTAGAAGGAGGGCAAGAAATTTTATCTAAAGGAGTTTGAAAAAGTTTTGCGGTTAGATGGCAGTCCTGTAAACAATAATCAATTACTTTTTGGTATTCACCGTTCACCCACGCAATGGGTGCTTCAGAGGCTTTCATAGATTTATTATCAGTAGAGTGAATAGCAGAAACTAGATCTGTCAAATGAAATCTTTTTCCATATCTATTTTGAAGATCTTCCGCAGTGTCAAATAGTAAATTATTTTTTTCTAAATATTCATAGGAAGTAATTAGTGGTGGATTCTTTCGCTCTGCAATCTCAACAGAATTTGAGTCTCCAGTGTAAATGGCTCCTCCATCTGTCCAATCCTTTAACACAATAGGCCAATCAAAATTGTTTCCATTGTGCGTAACTATAGGAATTTTAGATGGAACTACAATCCACTTCATAAAGTTTTCAAACTCAGAAAGTAAAAAGTATCTTTTATCATCTTGAAGTTTTTTAGGCATAAACGACCAATAGTCATCTGCTACAAAAACAAATTCATTAAGCCCAATTACGCTAAAATTGTGAGATGTGGTTAAACATAGTGTAGAAATCTGCCAACCAGCAGGATCTCCAAAGTTTACGCCCTCTCCTAAATCTAAATTGAGCGTTTCAATATCTAAAACTAAAAAATTATAATTCATTTATTCTTCCTCCTCAGCGTTAAAGTTATCATTTATGCCTGTATTGGCTTCAAGACCTCGGGCGGCTACGGCTAAAGAAATATCACAGGAACCATAATTTTGATCTCCCCAAACTACAAACCGGCGTAAAGCACCGAATATAGGCGTAGTAAAGATTCCTATGGTCTGGCGTAACTTGCCTCTAGTATCAGCAATTGCTGGAGAATAATTATTTTTATTATGCTCAGAAACGTTTATTTCTACAGGATCCGAATTTGACAATAAAGTTTTTGAAGGCTCTAAAAGATTTCTAGAACTGTTATAGAGCGTAAGTTTGTCCATAGTTTTCAAATGTAGACTAACGTTTCCAGCGTAATTATTTACGTTAGCATCTTCTGCCAAAGGAGTTCCTTCTGATAAAGATAAACTTATTATTCTATATTTGGTGTCTTCATCTGGTATACGAAAAGATATTTTATATGCCTGACTAGCATCATCCCATAAAACTATGTCATCTATGTTTTGTAGATTAGCATTTCTAACTGCATTGAATATCTCGAAGGGAGCCTCAAAATTATCTGGTGAATAGCCACCTTGCATATCACTCCTCCTCCGAATCCTCTAATAGTAAAGGTATCTTATTCAAGACGAATATATCAGATTTTACTTCATCTCCAGAATATTTAACATAAAATTCTTGAGCAGATAGAGAATCATCATAAGTAATCAAATCAATTGTTTCCGATTCAGATCTAGATCCTTTTCTCATTAAAACTAATTCTGATAAGAATCCAGCCAGACTTAAACAGACTATTGCAGAAGAAATTATTTGCCCATTCTGGAAAATCAATTCAGCATTAGTATCCGTTATCTGTCTGATCTCTAGTTTAGTGCTATTAAACAATCCTAAACCACCTATAAAGGCAACAGACATAAATCTAAACAATCTTTTGAATCCCATATTTATGTCTCCGCATTTACTTCAGGAGTCTCTACAGACTCTCCAAACATAATTTCTCCAGAGGATTCATCGACCTCATTAACTTCTGCAACAGCAGCCACGTCAGCAGCGTTTAACTTTTGTGCCTCTTGCATAGCCTTAATTTGTTTGTTAGTTTTCTTTTGTTTGCGGCGAGCATTTGTAAAGTGATTTCTCATACTTTCTGCATCGAATCCTTTAAGGTTAGGATTTAATTCAGTATTAGCCTTAATGTAAGGTGAACCGTCAGCATTTACACGCACACGATGAACGTAAACGTCCTCAGAAGTATTACTGCAATCACGGCATAGACCCTTATAATGAGTCGATGACTCACATTGAGGGCACTGCCAATGTTGAATGGATGCAGAACTCATGCCTTCACTTCCTTATTAGTTTCTTCAGTCATTTCTTTTATCATAGAAGCACGGAAGTCCTTCAAGTAGAAATCGGCTACAGTATCTTCAAGAGTCCAACCGGACTCATCTTCTGCAATCATAGATACGATCGTTTTATCATCATTTTGAAGAGAAAGAATATAGTGGAAAACAATTTCTGGAAGTTCAGCATCGTCTTCCTTAAAAAGAGAAAAGGGTCCCATAAAAGAGAAAATACAACCTTCAGACTGATTACGTAAAACGCCGGTATCTTCATTCCAAGTGTATTTATTCTGCTTAAAAAATTGTCGTATATTTTCTACTTGGTGCAAACCAGACGGTTCTTCTTCCGCAAACTTGATGGCTATTATCTCTGTCATATTTATCTCACCTATTTATCAAGTATTTATAGTCTTCGGTTAGTAAGTTAGTCTTTAGAGGTTATTCCAGTAATTTAAAAATATAGTAGCCGAAAACGTGCTAACAATTAGAATAAAATGAATAATTTTCATAAAAATATCTCCAATTATATTTTATCTGCGGATCCTTCGGATTCATCTAAGATAGACCAATAAGCACCATCGTTAATAATTAAACCCTCAGTATTAAGAATTCCTAATGCATCTTTTATTAGGCGGTGTCCTTTAGAATTATTATAAGTTAATAACTTTACTAAAGAAGTCTGTGTAGAAGGATTAAGTCTCAGATGTTCATAAATTTTACGGTGGATGTCATTTTCCATAACTATTTTATGATGTTGAGGCCCGTAATACAATTCATTTCGACCCACTTTAACTTTGTAAACGGATTGACTATCTAGCATAGATTTTATTACTGATTCAAATGAAGATCTCCAACGAGAAGTATCTTTATTAATATATCTTAATATTTGAGTTTTAGTGGCTCCGTTAGCATTAAAGTGAATTAATGATTTTTTAATTTCTGATATAAGAACTCCTTGTCTAATATTTTCTCTCTTAGTCATACCAAAGTTACGCCCAGAAGAACTAGATTTATTTATTTTTAGTAATGTGGGCAATTCTATTAATGGAAATACGCTCGCTATTTGTAAGTCAGTAGGCATCCATTGTGCTACTGTAGCGTAAGTAATATTTTCCTTTTCTAATCGGCGGCGGCGTAAATAGGCAATAGCAATGTTACGGCGAATTAGTTTTTGCTCTTGGATAGCCCAAGAATCAATTTCCCATTGAGGATCAACAGTGGATGAAGAATCTTCAGTAGATTCTGAAGTGGCGGTAGCCAAACGGACAATACTGTCAATATCTTTATTTTCTCTAGCAGAGATCACTTCTACTGTTTTTTTAACTACTTCAGGAGTAACCTCTATTCTTTCAGAGACTTCTAAAATCCAAGCATCCATCAAACTAGGACTTTTTAACAGTAAATCAAACATATGAGGATCCGTATTTTCATACTCTTGAAATACTCCTTGGTGGATCTCCATGTTTAGAACAACACTAATTACCTACTTAATACTTCTGAACAAGATGATTAATGAGATTCAACCTTGATGTGAAATCTATCTGCATAAGTCAATCCTTGAAAAGAAATTCCGAGGAAGAAGGCAGTAATTTCTAATTGACCTGCCCAGAACATAATAAGAGATATACACAAAGCCCACATCCAATGGTGAACATGATAAACGTGTTCGATATTACTAACTCCTAATCCTAGGAATAAACTAGGAAACTTTTGGTTCGGATAATTTGTCAATGCAGAAGGTGGTCCTTCAGGTCTACCAGTTATGATTTCTGCTAAGATTATTCCTAAAGAGAGGGCTATTAATAAGGCCGACATAGAATTACTCTCCTATCAAATTCAATGGTGTTGGAGGTATGGTTGCTTCATAATTATCTGTGCCACTCTTGTTAACAAATAACATAAGTAAAATTATATTTTTTATTTCAATTGGCATTTTATTTAGTTGAGGCATTACTTTTTCTTTTATACGATCATTTCCATCCCCGAGACTCTCATTGGGATCGACTGGTCCCATAACATTATTACATAATTCTACCATTTCCGGACTGTCAACATTTTTATAAATAAATTCATTATTTTTAATTTGATAAATGCTAGCGAAACTATTAGATGGTTCAAAAGACAGCATAGTAAAAACTAAATTGGGATATAATCTGGATCCGTTAAAAAAGGTTCTTAAAGGAGGACTCCAAGCAGTATCAAATGTAAAGAGAACTCTATTATCACCTAGACTACGAGGAAGAAATAATTGATTACAACTATAAGAATTCCATTTAGTCCCCCACAAATCAGAACGGTCAGAATTAGTTGCATCTTCTGCTAGAGGAACTAATCGATTAAAGTCTATGTAAAACTCTGAAGGTATTCTCTTGGATGAATCACCCAATTCTTCTCTAATGCAAGAATTAAAAAATCTATTAAGTTCCACTTTTGGACCTTCAACAAGTAGAGCATTATTACAATGATTAGGCATTAACTCACCTCAGTTATGGAGTGTAAGTTTTTCCATAGTTCTCAAAATATTATTCTTATTCTGATGAGAAGCAACTGTGGCAGCAAACCAACGACCCCACGCTTCGGCTTCTCGTGCGGAATCAAAGCGAACTGTGTAGGCTGAAGAAGTAGTATGAATAGATACTGTATAAGGATCATATTTCTCTACTCTATCTTCAATAATGATTGATTCTACAGCATCCAATTTAACTCTAGTAATTCCAGAAGAAGTATCTAGCCAATTGGTATATCCGTCAATAATTGAAAACATTTCAGTGTTTTCACCTTCGTATTCAATCACTGGTCGGAGTGAACCTTCATAATAAGCAATTTTACTTTCAGTCATTTTAATCACCTTCTTAATTATAGATTATCAGCCAGAGCCTTTTTTACAAATCTCTTTCTTTGAGAATTAGAATAGGAAGATAAATCATAAGTAGCAGTTCCATACTTATTTTTAACTCTGTATATATTCTTTTGTCCACGAGTAGAATACTGTCTAACTCTGATATACTTAGAACCTACTTCTCCATTATCCCAATGATTTATACAAGAAGACATATTCACTCCTCCTCCAAATGTGCAACACGATCTACAATCTTTCTTGGTGCGGATCTTCCATGATGATTCTTATTACGAAGGCGTGGAGGGTAGAACCATCCTACAAGTTGATCTGAACTGGTTGAAGGTGTCTTTCTTCGGTAAGCAGCCACTCCATTAGTCCAAGAGTTCTTACTTCTCTTAACTGGCACACAATCTATTGCGTGAATAGTCATTTCTGAATTATCTTCGATATACATTTTTGTTCCTCGGCCATTACGATGTGTCATAATTAACAATGAGGAATATCAAGTATTTATACCTTACGGTGTAAATCTATCTACCAACCAAATAAGAATGTAAATCCGATATAAGTTATAAATATAGAAGTAAGCATCACACTCATCTGAGCACCCCATTTAGAAAATATCATTTCCATTATTTCATCTTCTGACAAAGGACGGCTGCCAGGACCACGATTAGAGGTAGTCATAGTAGTAGTTTACGATTTTCACCTACTTAATAGTTGAGTTTGTAAATCCTCATAAATTAATGGGATTTTTCTCCAAATACCACAATTAGGGGTGTATTCAAGACCTTTTGACTTTGCACCAAATTATGATAAATTCTTGATCAACTCACTAAATTATGGGTTAAAACAGCCGGTGGCGGCGATTAATCGCCGGTGGCGGCGATTTGGTGACATTAGGGAAAATACAATCGCCGGTAGCGGCGATTTGTCCCTCCGAAAAAGTGAAATATAATGTCTTAAAACTCTGAAAAGCGGAAACTAATTACTGGTATACAGTAAAATCGCCGGTAGCGGCGATAACAACCGAGATAGCGGCGAAAACAACTGGGATAGCGGCGATTTATTTT
>MDTC01252429.1_pt1 | contig 14486 bp, 10 predicted proteins | sample 811181 | NCBI WGS metagenome assembly MDTC01 (sample SAMN05326644, study PRJNA326480) | marine metagenome | isolation source: seawater | place: Pacific Ocean: North | collected 2011 | reverse complement strand
GACCACGGCGACTGGGCCTCCAACGCCGCGCTCAAGCTCGCCAAGAGCCTCGGCGTGAACCCGCGCGAGTTCGCGGCCGAGATCGCCGCGGGGCTCTCGGAGGTGGACGGCGTCGCGAGCGTCGAGGTGGCGGGCCCAGGGTTCATCAACATCCGACTGGATGCCGCGGCCGCCGGCTCACTGGCCAAGACCATCGTCGACGCGGGCGCTGCCTTCGGCACGTCGACGGCGCTCGGTGACCAGGTCATCAACCTCGAGTTCGTCTCGGCGAACCCGACGGGTCCGATCCACATCGGCGGCACCCGCTGGGCTGCCGTTGGGGATGCCCTCGCCCGCATCCTTGCTTCGCAGGGCGCGAGCGTGACGCGGGAGTACTACTTCAACGACCACGGCGCCCAGATCGATCGGTTCGCGCGCAGCCTCGTCGCCGCGGCGGAGGGGCGGCCGGCTCCCGAAGACGGGTACGGCGGGGCCTATATCGCCGACATCGCGGCGCGCGTCACGGATGCCTACGACGGTGACCTCGACGCCCTGGATGCCGACGCCAAGCAAGAGGCGTTCCGCGAGCTCGGTGTCGGGTTCATGTTCGACGAGATCAAGCAGAGCCTGCACGAGTTCGGCGTCGACTTCGACGTGTACTTCCACGAGAACGACCTGCACGCATCCGGTGCGGTCACCCGGGCCGTGGCGCGGCTGCGCGAGCTCGGCCATATCTACGAGGCGGATGGCGCGACCTGGCTGCGATCGACCGACTTCGGTGACGACAAAGATCGCGTTGTCATCAAGAGCGACGGTCAGCCCGCCTACATCTCGGGTGACCTCGCCTACTACCTCGACAAGCGCGAACGCGGTTTCAACCGCTGCATCATCATGCTCGGAGCCGACCACCACGGCTACGTCAAGCGCCTCATGGCGATGTGCGCGGCGTTCGGCGACGAGCCGTATGTCAACCTGCAGATCCTCATCGGCCAGATGGTGAACCTGCTGCGCGAGGGCCAGCCCGTGCGCATGTCCAAGCGCGCCGGGACGGTTGTGACCCTCGAAGACCTCGTCGAGGCCGTCGGGGTGGATGCCGCCCGCTACGCGCTCACGCGCAGTTCCACGGATTCGAACCTCGACATCGACCTCGACATCCTGCAGAAGCGCACGAACGATAACCCGGTGTTCTACGTGCAGTACGCACACGCCCGCACGCACAACGTGGGCCGCAATGCCGCTGCAGCAGGCGTTGACCGCAGCGTGTTCGCGCCCGAGACCCTCACGCACGAGACCGAGTCGGCTCTGCTGGGCGCCCTGCAGGAGTTTCCCCGCACTGTCGCGTTCGCCGCCGAGGTGCGCGAGCCTCACCGCATCGCCCGCTATCTCGAAGAGCTCGCGGGCCTCTACCACCGGTGGTACGACAACTGCCGGGTAATCCCGCTCGGCGATGACCCGATCGAGCCGGTGCACCAGACGCGGCTGTGGCTCAATGACGCCACCGGTCAGGTGCTGCGCAACGGACTGACGCTGCTGGGCGTTGGAGCCCCGGAACGGATGTAACCGATGACGGATGCCGAACACCCGACCGACCCGCTGCCGGACCTGCGCGCGGGGTGGGTGCTCGCGGTTCCCGAGGAGCCGAAGAAGCGCCGCCGGGTGTGGCCGTGGCTCGTTGCAGCTGCTGCTGTGGTCATCGTCATCGTCGTGGTGGTCGTCGTGATCGTGGAGACCGTCCTGCGATCGACCATCGAGGCGGGCATCGCGGACCAGGTGCGGACGAGTCTGGAGTTGCCCGCCGATCAACCCGTCGACGTGTCGGTCGAAGGTGCGCTCACCCTGCAGCTGCTCACAGGCAGTCTCGATGATCTCCGACTCTCCTCCGAAGACGTCCCGCTCGGTCCCACGACGGCGGACGTCGACGTCGCCCTGCGGGGAGTGAGCACGACGGCGCCCTATACCGTGGGTGCGGGAGTAGCCACGGTGACCCTCGACCAGGCCCAGGTCGCAGCCCTCACTGACAGCGTCGCGCAGATCGACATCGTCGAGCTCACGCTGGAAGACCCCGCGATCGTCGTCGGAACCGAGCTGTCGTTGTTCGGGTTCGGCATCCCGATTTCGCTGTCGCTGGTGCCGAGCGCCGAGGCCGGCGAACTCGTGCTTCGACCCGACAGTTTGCAGGTCAGTGGACTGGCAGTCACCGCCGACGGGGTGCGCGACCAGTTCGGGTCTCTCGCCGACCCGATTCTGCAGGACTGGCAGATCTGCGTCGCGCAGTACCTCCCTGCCGGAGCGACGCTCACTGCGGCATCCGTCACGGGCGCGGAACTTGTCGCCACGTTCGACATCGACGGACGGACGCTTAACGAGGCCGCCTTGCAGCAGAACGGCACCTGCTAACGAACTCCGCCGGTTGTGCCACATCTGCTCGACTCCCGGCAGATGTCAGACAACCGATATCTGAAATCAGATCGACATCTCTCCGGCGCGGGAGCGAAACGCGTCCCGCCTAGCCTCGTGGTGCCAACACCGGAAGAGAGTGCTCCATGACAGTTCGCATGATCATCGACACCGACACTGCGCAGGATGATGCGTTCGCGCTCTTGATCGGGCTGCGTCATCCCGCCGCACAGCTGGAGGCCGTCACGATCAATTACGGCAACGTCGCGTTCGACCAGATGGTCGAGAACGCGCTGTACACGATCGAGGTCGCAGGGCGCGGCGGGCAGGTGCCCGTCTACGAAGGGGCCAGGCTTCCGCTGCTGGCACCGTTCGACGACTCGTCGTACGTCCACGGGACTGACGGCTTCGGCGGTGCGGGATTCCCCCGCGCACGCCAACGCGCCGAGACCGAGAACGCCGTGGTCGCGCTCCTTCGCCTCGTCGCGGCCAATCCGGGTGAATTCACGATCATCGCTCAGGCGCCGCTGACCAACCTGGCCCTGGCAGCCGCGGCAGATCGGTCCTTCGCGGGAAACGTGAAGGAGCTGATCATCATGGGAGGTACCAATAATGCGGCGGGGAACATCACGGCGGCCGCTGAGGCGAACTTTTTCCACGATCCCGAGGCGGCGGCGCTCGTGCTACGGGCGGGTTTTCGCACGACACTCGTGCCGTGGGATCTGGTGATGCGCCAGGGGGTGTTCGACCTCGAGAAGCTGTCACAGATCGAAGCACTGGACACGCCAGCCTCCCGGTTCTTCGTACGAGCAAACCGGGGCACTCTCGCATACAACAAGAAGGCACACGGCATGGACGGAAGCACCCACCCCGATTCCATCGCCGCCGCCATTGCCGTGGAGCCCCGGATCGTGACCAAGGCGAGCGACTACTATGTGGACGTCGAGACCGCGCGCGGCATCGCAACCGGTTACTGCCTGGTCGACTCGGTCCGTCGATCTGGTCGCGAGCCGAATGCGCGCGTGATCGAGGAGATCGACGAAGATCTGTTCTTCCAGACCATGCTTGGCGTCCTCTCGTGAGCGTCCGGCCCTGGCGGGGAGAAGGATTGTGATCGCCCAAACGCTCGCGAAGAGAGATCGCCGCATGCCCCTCGAGCCGTTGTCCCTCACCGTCGGTCAACCTCTTCGTGTCGCGGTGTACAACAGCATTTCCCGAGCGATCCGCAACGGGACATACCCCCTCGGATCGGTGTTGCCCAGCGATGCAGAGTTCTGTGCAGCTCTCGGCGTAAGCCGGCCGGTCGTACGCGAAGCGATGCTGCTCCTCGAAGAAGACCGCTTGATATCGACGCGTCGGGGGATCGGCCGTTTCGTGAGCGATGCGATTCCCAGGATCGGCTTCGAGCGCGTGCGCGGACTCGAGCTTCTTCTCAGCGAATCCGTCGGTGCGATCACGGTGGGCCGGGTCAGCCATGAAGTTCAGCCGGCGTCTGATTTGCTTTCTCAGGCCCTCGCGCTCGATCCATCCGCCGCGGTGTGGACGTGGGAGTCGGTGTTGCGGCGCACCGGAACAGAGCTCGCACTCACGTTCGAGGCGGTTCCCGCAGCAGGTTCTGCCTTCTCGGATCCCGCGACAGACTCCATGCCCGAAGCCACCGCGTTGACGCGGCTCCTCGCATCCGTCGACCCGTCCTACGTATCGAGCACCTGCGATGTTTCCGTGGGCGTCCTCGGCGATCACCGTGCCGATGCGCTCGGCGTCGACCCCGATACGAGCGCGCTGATCCTCACGCAGCGTGTTTCCTACCGCGGCGCGGCAGTCCTTTTTGCCAAGAGTGTCGTCCTGCCTGAGGCCGGCACCATCTCGCTCCAGCAGAGTGCGTGATGGCGGCTGGGGCGCCCCTGCTGATCAACCTGCACTCGCACCTCGAGGGGCGGGTGCGGCCGAGCACGGCAGCAGAGATCGCGCGAGAGCTCGGGATGCCGGATGCCGACAGGGACTGGGAGGCGGCGCTGCAGCTGGATCGCCCCGCAGACCTCACGACCTACCTCGTGAAGGTCGTTGCGACCTTTCCGTTCTTCGCGCGTCTCGACCTGCTGGAGCGGATCACGCGGGAAGCCGTCGAGGACGCCGCCGCCGACGGTGAGGATCACCTCGAGCTGCGGTTCGGCCCCGCCTCGCACGCCTCGACGCTGGCAGAGCTGGATGCCGTGATCGCGGCGATGTGTGGGGGAATTGCGGCAGGCATTGCAGACACCGGGATCTCCGCCGGTGTCGTCGTCGCGGCGCTGCGCAGCGACTCCACCGAGGTGAACGAGGCGGTGGCCAGGGCCGCAGCTCGCGCGGCCGGGACGGGCGTGGTCGGATTCGATCTTGCCGGAGACGAGATGCTCTTCCCCGATCTCGCGCGGTATCGGGACGCCTTCGCCATCGCGCGCAGCGCGGGCCTGGGCATCACGTGCCACGCCGCCGAGGCGGCATCCGGGCGCGCAGCTCAGCAGGCCGTCGAGCTCCTCGGCGCTACCCGCATCGGCCACGGAGCGCGCATCGCGGAGGAGCCGGACCTCATCGGCTGGTTCATCGAGCGCGACATCGCGATCGAGGTGTGCCCGACCTCGAACGTCTACACCGGTGCTGTTTCGGCCATGACGTCCCATCCTGCGGCGCGATTCGCCCGCGCCGGTGCCCGCGTCGTGCTCGGAGATGACAATCCGCGCCAGACCGGTTCGCTGCTGTCGAACGAGGTAGCCGTGCTGCGCGGAGACCTCGGGTTCGATGACGCCATGATCGAGGCGCTGGCGCATCACAGCGTTGACGCGGCGTTCGTTCCCGACGGGGTGAGACGGAGCTGGCGCAACCGGCTCGAAACCACGCCGGAACACGGTGCGCAGGCCTGAGCGTGCAGCCAGCGGATTCCCGGGCGAGGATACCCGGTGCCCTAGACTGACCGGAGTGTCTCGGCGCGTGCGCTGACCGCCCGAGACCTGCTCGCGCCGCTTGTTCGGCGCCGAAGACTTCACCGATTGGCTTCTGCGTGTCCGCCCACCCGACTTCCGCCCCGGCCGTGCCGGCGTGGCTGGACGTGCCGTCGGACCCCAACGACCTGGTCGATGGCGTGTGGCCGACGGATGCCGCGCGCGATGCCAGCGGCGAACTGGTCGTCGGGGGAGTGAGGGCGTCAGCGCTTGCCCGGGACTACGGCACGCCGCTCTATGTACTGGACGAGAGCGAGGTGCGCGCTCATGCATTGCGTGCTCGTGAGGCGTTCTCGTCCGCTGCGGCGCGTCACGGGGTAGCGGCGCGGGTCTATTACGCCGGGAAGGCGTTCTTGAGCACAGAGGTGGTGCGCTGGGTCACCGATGCCGGCCTCGCTGTCGACGTCGCCAGCGGTGGTGAACTCGCCGTCGCCGTGGCAGCAGGTGCCGACCCGGCCCGGATCGGGGTGCACGGCAACAACAAGAGTGTCGCCGAGCTCGAGCAGGCGGTCGCCATCCGTGTCGGCTCGATCGTCGTCGACAGCTTCCAGGAGATCGAGCGTCTCGCTGCCGTCGCGGAAGCTGCCGGCGTCGTGCAACCCGTGCTCATTCGTGTCAATAGCGGTGTCCACGCCGAAACCCACGACTTCCTTGCCACAGCGCACGAGGACCAGAAGTTCGGGTTCACTCTCGCCGACGCAGCTCTGGCGGCGGCGCGGGTACGTGAGATCGCCGGGCTGCGGCTGATCGGTCTGCACTGCCACATCGGTTCACAGATCTTCGGTACCGCCGGTTTCGCCGAGTCGGCAGCCCGCATCGTGGGGCTTTACGCAGATCTGCAGGGTGGTACGGATGCAGCCGAAGACCTCCGGGTCCTGAACCTCGGCGGCGGCTTTGGCATCGCCTACACCCGTGCCGATGCCCCCACGACGATCGAGGTTCTCGCCGACGGGATCGCCGACGCCGTGGCCGCCGAGTGCGCCGCGCGCGGCATCCGGATGCCGAATCTCGCCTTCGAACCGGGCCGCGCGATCGTCGGGCAGGCGGGGGTCACCCTCTATACCGTCGGGACGACCAAGGCAGTCGCTCTCGAGGACGGTCTCGAGCGTCTGTACGTGAGCGTGGACGGCGGAATGAGCGACAACGCGAGGCCGGCGCTCTACGGCGCTCAGTACAGCGCGCGCCTGGCGTCCCGGGTCAGCGACGCGGCGCCCCAGCTGGTCCGCGTCGTCGGCAAACACTGCGAGTCCGGTGACATCGTCGTGGATGCCGAATACCTCCCCGCCGATGTGGCGCCCGGGGACCTCCTGGCCGTCCCGCCACCGGCGCGTATTGCTTTTCGCTGGCCAGCAACTACAACTACCTCCCGCGTCCAGCCGTCGTGGCGGTTTGTGCCGGACGCTCCCGCGTGATCGTGCGCGGTGAGACCATCGATGACCTGCTGGCGCGTGACGCCGGCATCCTCCCGACCGAAAGGACGGCATGACCGACTATCGCCGCCTCCGCGTCGCGCTGCTGGGCGCCGGGGCCGTCGGCTCCCAGGTCGCCGCGCTGCTGCGTCAGCACGCCGACGAACTGGCAGACCGCGCCGGAGCCCGCCTCGAACTCGTGGGCATCGCCGTGCGCAACCCTGATGCGCCCCGCGATGCTGACCTGCCGCGCGAGTTGTTCACGACGGATGCCGAAACCCTCATTCTCGGTGCCGACATCGTTATCGAGCTGATGGGCGGGATCGAGCCTGCCCGCACGAACCTGCTGCAGGCAATCGGTTCGGGCGCAGATGTCGTGACCGCCAACAAGGCGCTGCTTGCCACGCACGGCCCGGAGATCTTCGAGGCAGCCGACCAGGTCGGCGCGCAGGTCTACTACGAGGCTGCAGCGGCGGGCGCGATTCCCATCATCCGGCCCCTGCGCGATTCGCTCGCCGGCGACCGGGTGCAGCGCATCATGGGCATCGTCAACGGCACCACCAACTACATCCTCGACCGGATGGACACCGAGGGTGCCGACTTCGGCGAGGTGCTCGCGCAGGCGCAGGCCCTGGGCTACGCCGAGGCTGATCCGACGGCGGATGTCGAGGGTTACGACGCCGCGCAGAAGGCCGCGATCCTCGCGAGCCTCGCCTTCCACACGTCGGTGCCGCTGGAGGCCGTTCACCGCGAGGGCATCACCGCGATCGACAAGCCGATGATGGATGCCGCACGCAAGGCGGGTTATGTCATCAAGCTCCTCGCCGTCTGTGAGCGGGTGTCGAACGGCTCCGGGGACGCCATCTCGGTGCGCGTCTACCCGGCCCTCGTGCCTCGCGAGCACCCGCTCGCGAGCGTCCACGGTGCGAACAACGCTGTGTTCGTGCAGGCCGAGGCCGCCGGGAACCTGATGTTCTACGGTGCCGGAGCGGGCGGCGTGCAGACGGCATCCGCGGTGCTCGGCGACGTTGTCTCGGCAGCGCGCCGCCACATTGCCGGCGGCGTGGGTGTCGGCGAGTCGACCCGCGCGAACCTGCCGATCCTGCCGATTGGGCACGTGACTACCCAGTATCAGATCACCCTCGAGGTCACCGACGAGCCCGGTGTTCTGGCGACAGTGGCCGGCATCCTCAGCGAGGGCCGCGTCTCGATCGCGACTGTCGAGCAGTCGGTGGCTGACGCGTCAGCCGACCCGCTCGCGCGCGTCGCCGCCGACCCGACGGGCGTTGCCCGCCTCGTGATCGGTACCCACAAGGCATTGGAACAGGATCTCAGCGAGACGGTCGAGCGCCTTGCTGACAGTGACGTCGTGGACCGGGTCGTTTCGGTCCTGCGAGTAGAAGGAGATTGACGTGGCACACGTGTGGCGCGGAGTCATGAACGAGTACGCCGATCGCCTGGGGGTGACGGCGGAGTCGACGGTCGTCTCGCTCGGCGAGGGCGGCACGCCCCTCGTCCCGGCCCCGGCGCTCTCGAAGCGCACGGGAGCCCAGGTCTGGGTGAAGTTCGAGGGTATGAACCCGACCGGCTCCTTCAAGGACCGCGGGATGACCGTGGCCCTCTCTCGAGCCGTCGAGCACGGCGCCAAGGCCGTCATCTGCGCCTCGACGGGCAACACCTCGGCATCCGCTGCCGCCTACGCTGCCCACGCCGGGATCACGGCGGCAGTACTGGTACCCGAGGGCAAGATCGCCATGGGCAAGCTCAGCCAGGCTGTTGCGCACAACGGTCAGCTCATCCAGATCCGCGGCAACTTCGATGACTGCCTCGAGATCGCACGCGAACTCGCCGACAACTATCCGGTTCACCTCGTGAACTCGGTCAACCCCGACCGCATCGAGGGGCAGAAGACTGCGGCCTACGAGATCGTCGAGGTCCTCGGCGATGCGCCTGACTTCCACTTCATCCCGGTCGGCAACGCCGGCAACTACACCGCCTACTCTCGCGGGTACCGCGAGGAGGCCGAACGTGGTGTCGCCACGCGCGTTCCTCGGATGTTCGGTTTCCAGGCCGAGGGAAGTGCTCCGCTCGTGCGCGGTGAAGTCGTCAAGAACCCGGAGACGATCGCCACCGCCATCCGGATCGGAAACCCGGCATCGTGGGAGCTCGCACTCGAGGCGCGCGCGGCAACCGATGGCTGGTTCGGCGCGATCGATGACGAGCGGATCCTTGCCGCGCAGAAGATCCTCGCCGGTGAGGTCGGCGTCTTCGTCGAGCCGGCCTCCGCGATCAGCGTTGCGGGCTTGCTCGACCGTGCCGAGGCGGGAGTGATTCCGACGGGGTCCACTGTCGTGCTCACCGTCACCGGTCACGGACTCAAGGACCCGCAGTGGGCTCTGCGTAATGCTGACGGCACGGAAGCCCGGCCGACTGTCGTGGACGCGACCACCTCTGAGGTGGCCTCGGTGCTGGGGCTCGCGCGCGCAGGGGCAACCGCGTGAACGCAGCCCGGGTTGCCGAACGGTCGGTCGTGGTGCGCGTGCCCGCGACCAGTGCGAACCTGGGTCCCGGATTCGACACACTGGGGCTCGCGCTCAGTCTCTACGATGACCTGGTCGTGACCTCGCTTCGGGAGCCGGGCCTGGACATCCAGGCCCAAGGCGAAGGCGCCGACGAGATTCCCCGCGACGAGTCCAACCTTCTGGTGCGGGCAATGGCCTACGCCTTCGAAGCCGTCGACCGCCCCATGCCCGGCCTGCGTCTGCGGGCGCGCAACACGATCCCGCACGGCCGCGGCCTCGGATCTTCGGGTGCGGCAGTCGTGGCGGGCATCCTGGCCGTCAAGGGACTGCTGGAAGGCGATGTCGAGATCGGGCCCGACACGATGCTGCGCCTGGCAACAGAACTCGAGGGGCATCCCGACAACGTCGCACCCGCGCTGTTCGGCGGTCTCACGATCGCGTGGATGGACGAGGCGATGCCGCAGCACAAGAAGCTGCTGGTGCATCGCGGCGTTTCGCCCGTGGTGTTCGTTCCGAGCTTCACGATGTCAACGAGCGTTGCCCGCAGTCTCCAACCCCTGCAAGTGCCACGAGAAGATGCAGTCTTCAATCTCTCACGGTCGGCGCTGCTGATCGCGGCTCTCACGCAGAGCCCCGAGCTGCTGCTTGCCGCCACAGAAGACAAGCTGCACCAGAACTACCGCGCGCAGGCGATGCCCGAAACCGACCGGTTGGTGCGAACGCTGCGTGAGCACGGCTTCGCTGCCGTCGTCTCGGGGGCAGGCCCGAGTGTGCTGGTCCTGGCCGACGGGCCGGGTCGTCGCCTCGAGGCTGCAGCCGTCGCCGAACAGGTCACGGACACCCCGTGGGAGGCTCACATGCTGGCCGTCGACGTCAAGGGTGGTACAGTGAAGGAGCACGCGGGGGGTTCCACGTACTTGTGAATCTGGCCCCCGCCGCATATCTGCGAAGCCTCCGCAATTCCCTCGATCACCCGAATCCGGACATCTCTGCCCGGAAGGAATCGAGGAGAGGCAGATGAGCACGAGACGCTGAGTCCCGCTCAGCACGTCGAGCCCATCGCGGCGGCTTCTTCATCCGTGCGGATCCGCACATCATTCGATTCACCGCACATTAGGTACACAAGGGAGTACTCGTGGAGTCCATCTCCGAGGTCCAGACCGACGCGTCCGAGAGCGACGCTGTCGACCAGACCACCCCCGCGGCCGAGGAGGCCGCCACACCGACCGAAACCGCAGCTTCGGAGGCATCGACCGACGAGGCAGCACCCGACGCAGGCGCGCTGGCAGCCGAGGCAGAGGCCGACGCTCCGGGATCTGAGGCAGAGGCAGCGGAGCCCGCGGCAGCCGAGGCACCCGATGCTGCTCCGGCTTCCGAAGCCGCCGCGGCGGCACCCGCGGGCGAGGCTGCCGAGCAGCCCGCCGCCGACGCTCCGGCAGATGCAGCAGACGAGGCAGCCCCGGCGGAGGAGAAGCCCGCGGAAGCGCCGGCCAAGCCGGCACGCAAGCGTGCGCCTCGCCGGGCCAAGAGCACCGACGTCGCCGCCGAAACGACGGCTGACAAGTCCGCCTCTGAGACGCCGGCAGAGACGCCGGCTGAGCCGCAGGCCGAGAAGCCGGCTGAAGCGTCGAACGACAACTCCGCGGACCAAACCACGGACAAGCCCGCGGACGAAAACAAGAGTGCGGACAACAGCGACGCACCCGATGCCGCGTCAGCCGAGGCCGCAGCGACCGACGAGTCGGCGACGAATGCCGAGTCCTCCGACGACGCCAGCGAGGAGTCCACACCCAGCCGCAGCCGCAGCCGCAGCCGGAGTCGTAGCCGCAACCGGGCATCCGGGGGCAGCGGCAACGGAGCGGGTAACAACGGCAACGGCAACGGTGGTTCTTCGGGCGGTGCCGAGCAGTCGGCGTCGACCGGTTCTGATGACGACAGCGGTTCGTCTGGCGGTCGTGGCCGGCAGCGCAACAAGCGCCGCGGTCCGAACCAGAACGACGAGTTCGAGCCCGAGGTCGGCGAGGACGACGTCCTGATTCCGATCGCCGGCATCCTGGACGTGCTCGACAACTACGCGTTCGTCCGCACGACCGGCTACCTTCCCGGCCAGAGTGACGTGTACGTCTCGCTCGGCCAGGTCAAGAAGTACAACCTGCGCAAGGGTGACGCCGTCGTCGGCGCTATCAAGCAGCCCCGCGAGGGCGAGCAGACCGGCCGTCAGAAGTACAACGCCCTCGTCAAGGTGGATGCCGTCAACGGCCTGTCCGTCGACGACGCCGCGAACCGCGTCGAGTTCGGCAAGCTCACGCCGCTGTACCCGCAGGAGCGCCTGCGCCTGGAGACGGCGCCCGAAAAGCTCACGCAGCGGATCATCGACCTGGTGGCCCCGATCGGTAAGGGCCAGCGCGGCCTCATCGTCGCGCCGCCCAAGGCTGGCAAGACGATCGTGCTGCAGCAGATCGCGAACGCGATCGCGACGAACAACCCCGAGGTCCACCTCATGGTCGTGCTCGTCGACGAGCGGCCCGAAGAGGTCACCGACATGCAGCGCACCGTGAAGGGCGAGGTCATCGCCTCGACCTTCGACCGTCCCGCCGAAGACCACACGACCGTTGCCGAGCTCGCCATCGAGCGCGCCAAGCGCCTCGTTGAGCTCGGCCGTGACGTCGTCGTGCTGCTGGACTCGATCACCCGCCTCGGCCGCGCCTACAACATCTCGGCGCCGACCTCTGGGCGCGTCCTCACCGGCGGTGTCGACGCTTCGGCGCTCTACCCGCCGAAGCGCTTCTTCGGCGCTGCTCGCAACATCGAGAACGGCGGATCGCTCACGATCCTCGCGACCGCGCTGGTCGAGACCGGTTCGAAGATGGACGAGGTCATCTTCGAAGAGTTCAAGGGCACGGGCAACAGCGAGCTGCGTCTGAACCGTCAGCTTGCCGACAAGCGCATCTTCCCCGCGGTGGATGTCAACGCGTCGAGCACGCGCCGCGAAGAGATGCTGCTCTCGCCCGATGAGGTCAAGATCACCTGGAAGCTCCGTCGCGCTCTCGCGGGCCTGGACCCCCAGCAGGCGCTCGAGGTCGTGCTCGGCAAGCTCAAGGAAACCCAGTCCAACGTCGAGTTCCTCGTGCAGATGCAGAAGTCGATTCCGGCGCCGACCTCCAACGGTCACGGCGCTGGCGGACACGGTCACGGGCACGAGAACAGCATCCGCTGACCCGGCGGCATCGAGATGGCCGAGCCGGCGATGTTCGACTCCGTCCGTGCGCTGATCGACGAGCACCGCGAGGTGCAGATTGAGCTGTCCGATCCGGCGGTGCACGCGGACCCCGCCCGCGCAAAGCGGGTCAATAGGCGGTACGCGGAATTGAGTCGGATCGTCGCTGCCCACGATGCGTGGGTGGCGGCATCCGACGACCTTGTCGCTGCCCGCGACCTCGCGCGCGAAGACGGCGCCTTCGCCGAAGAGGTCCCGGCCCTCGAAGAGCGCCTCGCCGACACCCAGGAACGGCTCCGACGGCTCCTGATTCCGCGCGACCCGGATGACGCGCGCGACGTGATCATGGAAATCAAGCAGGGCGAAGGCGGCGCAGAGAGCGCCCTGTTCGCCGCTGATCTGCTGCGGATGTACCTGCAGTATGCCGCTTCGAAGGGGTGGAAGACCGAACTGCTCGAGCGCAACGAGTCAGACCTCGGCGGGTTCAAGGACGTCCAGGTCGCCATCAAGGGCTCCTCGAGCGATCCGGCGCAGGGAGTGTGGGCCCACCTGAAGTACGAGGGGGGTGTGCATCGCGTCCAGCGCGTTCCCGCCACCGAGTCACAGGGGCGGATCCACACGTCGACCACCGGTGTGCTGGTCTTTCCCGAAGTCGACGAGCCCGAAGAGATCCACATCGATCAGAACGACCTGAAGATCGATGTCTTCCGCTCGTCAGGTCCGGGTGGCCAGTCGGTGAACACGACGGACTCCGCGGTGCGGATCACGCACCTGCCAACCGGAATCGTGGTGTCGATGCAGAACGAGAAGTCGCAACTGCAGAACCGCGAGGCTGGGATGCGCGTGCTGCGAGCCCGGCTGCTGGCCAAGCAGCAGGAGGAGCGGGATGCCGCGGCATCCGATGCCCGGCGCTCGCAGATCCGAGGGATGGATCGCTCCGAGCGCATTCGCACGTACAACTTCCCCGAGAACCGCATCGCCGATCACCGTACCGGATACAAGGCCTACAACCTTGATCAGGTGATGGACGGTGCCCTCGAGCCGATCATCGCGTCGTGCATCGCCGCCGACGAGGAGGAACGGCTCGCGGCTCTGGGGTCAGGCGGGAACTGATTCCCCGCCACCCGGTTGGCCGCATAGCCCGCCCCGACGGTCTCTACCGCGCAACGATGGCCAGGCCAATCGGGAATCGCGACCCCTTCGAATCCGATGCCGCGACGATCGCGCACGAGAAGCCCGATCGCGAGGACCGCTGACATGAACGCTGTTCCCGCCAACAGCACCAGACTCGACGGACCTGCGGCCTCGTAGATGGTGCCGTCGCGGTACGACACATCGGCTATCGAGATCATCAGCGTGTCGAACACGTTCCCGCCGATGATGTTCCCGACCCCGAGGGTCAGAGCGCCCATCCGGACCGCCGCGATGAGGGTGATCAGTTCGGGCAGCGAGCTGATGGCAGTGGTCACCGTGAACCCGGTGACATCGCTCGGCCACCCCGTCGCCGCCGCAACTCCCAGCCCCGCGCGGCCGATGACCCATCCGGTCCCTGCCGTGACGAGGGCGAGTCCCGCGAAGGTGACCCACAGGCGGGGGAGAGATGTCGTCGGCTGCGTCGTGTCATTGTCGTCAACCGTCTGCGACGTCCGGCGCGGACTCCACATCTCGTCGGCCCGCATCCGTCGCAGCAGAAACAGGCTGTAAACGTAGATCACCGGGATCAGAAGTGACAGCGGGTGAATCCATCCCCACGAGAGGGTGGGTGTCGCGTAGGCGATCACCGGAATCGTCAGCAGTGCGACGAGGGTCAGAGATTGCCCGAGATTCTCGAGCGAGGCCGCGGCGTGCTCGAGGTTCGCGCGCCGGTAGAGGAGGTCGGCCACCGCCAGCCAGACTGTCTGAATCGCCACCCCGCCTACCGGGTTGGCAAGCGCGAACCCGGCATCCCCGGCGAGCGCTCCGGTGATCGTGGTGATGATGCCGG